>OGJZ01000479.1_pt1 | contig 48151 bp, 39 predicted proteins | sample 1572321 | NCBI WGS metagenome assembly OGJZ01 (sample SAMEA2582086, study PRJEB24529) | metagenome | biome: Human gut stool | place: China | collected 2011 | reverse complement strand
TTTTATTTACTGCCAGAGCCGCTTAGGCTTGGCGAATTTTTAACGAACTATTGTAATAGGTATACATTCAAAGTATTGCAAAAGGATATCATTCACGTACAATAATTTATTCCTTCTCAGATTATATTCCCCCATCTATATTTCTATCAACGTCATAAATACCAACTATCAAAATTTATAACTCAATTTTTAAATACACTGCTTCATATATCCTCGTATTGACTTACGTCCGACAAACAGATAGCCTTCTACTGTACGTTTGGGGATACCTAACTCTTCTGCTATTTCTAAAACTGTTTTTTCCTCAAAACGAGACATACTGTATACCCTCCTCACTTTAAAAGGAAGTTGTGAAACTCTCATTTTTTCCAGGTGAGATAAATCTTTTGCTACTACCATACTCTCCATATCTACCCCCGAAAAACAAGCCTTCTCCTGTATGCAAATCATAACCTCTTGCTTCCTATAATAACGACGAATATAATCCGTCACCAGATTACGGACAATAGTGTATACAAAAGAACGAACTGTTTCTGGACGAAGCATAAAACGATACTCCAACAAGCGAAGGAATGTATCTTGCACCAAATCTTCCGTTTCTCCACATCCGTTTAACTTACGAAAAATATAACGATAAATTAATGGCTTGTAGGTAACATAAATATCCGTAAAAAATTGATCTGCAATATGAATCGGAGTATCTTTCATTATATCTACTTGTTTTTCTTATACAAAAATACATGCAACCACATAAACAATATAAAAGAGTAGTAACAAGAATTAGAAATCTCGTAACATCTCTGTATCAATCTTCAATACTATGAGTATTAAAAAGCTTGTAACTAAAATGTTACAAGCTTTTTCCTTTTATTTCAACTACTCCATCTCACGGGCACTAATACTGGTCAACATGATATTATAGTGCTTCTTATTCATATCTGTACCAGTCGGACGATAACCCGTTATCATTCCGATTCCACTAAAATTGACATACTGAGCACCCCCTAAAGACTTTATTTTATCCGCATCCTCTTGCCTATCTACAATATATACATTCAATTTCAGATTATACTTCGCAACCGTATCAGGATGTTCATATTCCGTCAGAATATAATATGTACCATCATTATCGACCATTGCCTTTCCATCTTTTACTTCAATAAAATCACGTGAATCAATATTAGGATTTCCTACTTCATCTTTACAAGAAAACAACATAATAATGCCTAATATCATTACTAAAATAGATTGTATCTTTTTCATCATTCTATAATTTTAAAATATTCCAATTCATACTATTTACCAACCAGGGTTTTGTTTAAGCTGTGGATTTAAACGTATCTGTTCCAAAGGTAAAGGAGACAAATAATCACGCACTTGGAAAAAAAGATTATCACTCGAAGTTGCTATAGAGCGTCCATAGTCTGGATCAGATTCTCCACTTCCTTCATAGACTCCATACACCAATGGATATGCTTCCGGAAAATAACAAGGCTGCCCATAGTAAGTTGCATCATTTGAACGATACTTAGTATAAGCAGTATTCAATACATGACGTCCTAACTTCTGTCCGGTCAGATTAATATGTGCAATACCCCAACGTTTTAAGTCGTCTAATCTGAATCCCTCACCAAACAACTCACAAGTACGCTCTCTACGGATTTCATCCAACATTGTCATTTTCTTACATATAGTATGTCCTGTTGCATGATCAAAGTAACCAGCATCCCACACATTAGCTATCAATGCATTTGTCAATGGAGCCACTCCCGCACGGCGTCTAGTTTTATTAATTGAATAGTCTAAATCCTGATCAGAAATTTCTCCATTCCCTAACTCGCAAGAAGCTTCAGCATAAATTAAATATAACTCAGCTAACCGAATCACTGGTATATCTGCTGATTCTGTATTATCCGGACGATTAGCACCCTCAGAAAGGTATTTACGGCTTCCATATGTTCCAAAATTACCACCCCGTAACACTGGACGAGTAATTAATGAAGGGCTAGAATACGCAGGTTCATCTTTCACTTGATCATAAGTATCTCCATTACCAGGGAAAGTCGGGTCATCACTTCTTTCTGGAAAAGCCGGTGTAGGATAAGGCTGGCCCAAGACTGTACATTTACGATTATCCAAGTCACGACTACTCCATGTAGAACGGTCTGGCAAATAAGCGCAACCTACGAAACGATAATCACGATTCCGAAACTCACTAGCAAATTCTCCGTATCCCATAAATTCTGGGTTATTTTGAGCATCAGCCATATTTCCTGTATAACTGATTCGAATAGGCAATCCGTTACGACACAGAAAAGACTCACCAAATGATGCACTAATATTTGTGCCTCCCCAAGTAATAATACGATGAGTCAGATTGGTTCCCCCACGACGCAAATCATAATCATATTTAGTAAATAAAATAAATTCTCTGTTCGTCTTTTTACCTGCACCTTTAAAATTACAAATATTACCGCCTTTATCATCTATATTAAACAGATAATAATAACTTAACGAATCACATTCATTCCACAAAGAATAAGTACCATTAGATTCCGCTTCATCAATAACTTCAGCAGATAAGCGCTTAGCTTCACTAAACATTTTATCTATACTGTAATAACCTTCCGGTTTTTGCTTGCCGGCCCCACTACTGACTCCATCTCCGTCCAAGTCTAACCCAATAGCCGGAACATATTTTTCCCATGTTCCTTCATACAACAATACCCGTGCCAATAAAGCCTTTGCAGCATCTTTCCCCACACGACCACGTTCTGCATCAGTTAAATTTTTATCTTCAGGCAGCAAATTAATAGCTCGAGTTAAATCCGATATTATAAAATTGACTACTTCATAACGACTGTTACGAGGCCCATACATCACCTCATCATCCAAATCCATACGGTGATCGATAATGGGGACTCCTCCATAACGGCGTAATAATGCAAAATGATGATAAGCTCGGAAAAAATGTGCCGTACCCACAGATGCTGCAATATCCGAATTATCTATATCAGTTGTATATTCTTCAGCCTTTTCTATCAAAATACAACATGTACGAATATCACCAAAATTCCAGCTTCCATCTGTTTCAGGCACTGAAGTACCTCCACTTGAAGCTAATCCCGAAATATCCAGATTCTGATCCATAAATCCAGTACAATTTTTCCACTGAGGAAGTGGCCCATAAAGAGCATCAGCAGCTTGCTGAAACTGCTCTGCATTATGAAATGTAATAGCCTCTGTACCATCAGACAAGGGCTCTCTGTCGAGGAAATCACTACATGAAGTAAAGGCTAGAGAAGCAACCAATGCCGATGCCATTAATATACTATTTGAAAATGTTTTCATACAATTATAATTTAAACGTTTTTCCACATGTTAATTAAAATGTCACGTCCACCCCAAAGGTAAGCAAACGACTGAAAGGGAAAGTTGAATTTGAGGCTTCTCCTCGCTCTGGATCATAACCATCCTTTACTGATGTCCACTCCCACAAGTCATCACCTGAGAAATATACGCGCAATTGATTAATTCCAGCTTTCGATGTCCATTTTCTTGGGATTGTATAACCTACAATCAGTGACTTCAAACGAATATAGCGACTCTTCTGTAAGCTAGCATCCACATTTGCATAGTTAAACCGGTTAAAACCTGCATCACGTGACAAAATAGGATACTCAGCATCCGTATGGTTAGGAGCCCATGTTTTCCCTAAATAGTTTTTATTCTGACGTACATAGTTAGTAACAAATGGAGCATATACACTTCCTGTACGAAGTATATTTTGAGAACCTATTCCCTGAAAGAATACAGAAACATCGATTCCTTTCCATTCAAATTTTCCTTTTAAACCGAAAGACAAATGAGGTGCTGCATCTCCCGCATAATAAAGATCATATCTTGTAATTGCTCCATCCCCATCACGGTCTACGTAGCGACGAGCTCCTGGACGCAAACGATTAGTTCCTAGTTCTGACGGTGCAGGAAGAATATTATCCGCTTTCGGACCACTATGTGTTGCATTCCAATAATACATTTCATAAAAAGCATCCACTTCTTCTTGTGTTTGGAAAAGCCCATCAGTTTGATATACATAATAAGCATTTAACGGTTTCCCTATCAATCTCTTATTGTTATTACCTGGATTAGGAACTAATTCATTATTTGCCAACTCCAGCAATTCTGTATAAGAATCAGATAAACTTGCTCCTATACTATATTTAAAATCTTCGATACGATCATCCCAATTCAAAGCAACTTCCCATCCTTTTGTGCGCAATTTACCATTGTTAGAAAGAGGAGCCCCGGCCCCTAAAACAGCGGGATAAGTAATACCGATAAACATATTATCATTCGTCTTGGTAAAATAATCAAAAGAACCAGAAAGACGATTATTTAAAAGAGCAAAATCAACACCAATATTATGACTAAGGATGATTTCCCATGTACGGTTATCTGAACGTATTCCATCTACCCACATTGTTGTATACTGGGAAGCATCACCTAACCCAAAATAGGCTGTTCCACGCTTTATGGTTGCAAAACGTTCATAGTTATTTAAGCCATTGACATTTCCTGTTTTACCAAAATTATAACGGACCTTCAAGTCATTAAGAAATGATAAGCTTTCCATAAACTGTTCTCGTGAGATACGCCAATAACCAGATATTGAATAGAAATTCCTCCAACGATTTTTCAAAGACAACTTTGAAGAACCATCACGGCGTCCTAAAAGTTCAATAGAATATTTATCATCATAAGTATAGTTTAAACGCCCTAAGTAAGAAAGGAACGCCCATTCACTCTGTCCGCCATCAGCTGTATTATTATCTCCTCCAATAGCCACATTCAAATCAGACAGGTCTGAATCCGGATACATCCATCCTTGATTACGGCCAGCCTTTACACTCTTCCAATATTCTTCTTCTGAAGTCATACCCAGCATAGCTGATATTTTATGTACCCCAGCAAATGTGTTTTCGTAATTTCCAAAGACACCTAATGTAATGTTTTCCCATTTCTGCAATTGTTCAGAAATAGATCCGGGTTTATTAATGCTACCCATTACACGAGTACCATAATAATCATAAAAATCAACTGGGCGACTGACAGCCTGAAACTCACGACGAGTCAATTTATAATTACCACTTCCTGTGAAAGAAAGTCCCTTTACCCATTTAGACAAATCCAAAATAGCTCGTATGTTTCCCCGAAGGTCTGTAAAAGTATTCGTATTCTGTCCACCATTCATTATTCTCCCGATTGGATTGCGTTTTCCATCAAACACATCTGTAGGCAAGGAGCCGTCTTGAGAAAACACAGACCAGAACCATTGATCTGTAAACATGCTATTATCTACACCTTGTGAAGGAGTGGATATTGTTTGACTCTCATATGACATACCAGTCTCAAATTTCAAAAAATCAAAAGCCTGATAATCCATATTAATTCGTGCTCCATACTTTGTTTGACTATCATCGGCTATTTTCAACTGCGATTGATCTTTAGAATAACTCAATGATGCATAATAGCCAAACTTATCGTCCCCACCACGTACATTTATCGCATGCTTCTGAGAGGTTGCTTGTCCTAGAAGATAATTCTCCAAATATGAATCAGGATCCCAATATTCATAAAATTCATTTCCCGACCCAACTTCACCATTACGTAATATAAGTTTTTCACCATTTCTCACAGCTCTAAACAAATTCTCTCCTCTATAAAGAATAGGCCGATGCATACCATCTACTGATGTTCCCCCATTATCACCATTCTGAAAAATCCACCAATTAATATTCTGGTAAATTAAACGTGGATCAGAATTCATAGACAAAGAAGAGCCACTCACGCTTGCATCCCAATATTGAGCTTCAAAAAACATATCCATCCACTCATAATTATTCGTTAAAGGCTGCTCTATACCATCAATTGTACGACTTACAGATCCGCTATAAGACACTTGTGCTTTCCCTTTTTTACCACGTTTGGTAGTTATTAAAATAACTCCTGCCGCAGAACGTGCTCCATAAATAGCAGCCGAAGCATCCTTCAGTACAGATATATTCTCAATATCATTGGCATTCATTGCATTCAAATCATCCAAAGAACCATACATGCCATCAATAATAACAGTAGGAGCTCCATCACCATTAATTGATACATCACCTCGAATTTTTATAGCAGCTCCTTCACTTCCTGGACGGCTAGAAGAACGCGTCACGACCAAACCGGGAATCTCACCTTGCAAAGCTACCGTAGGAGAAGAAAGACCACTGCTGGCAAATACCTCATCTCCTTTAATTTGAGTGATAGCACTAGTTAAAGAGGCTTTTTTCTGAGTACCATAACCTACCACAATTACTTCATCCAACTCTTTAGAGTCTTCATGTAAAATAATTTTTAAGGACGATCTGTTATTTATTTTCACAGTTTCGGTATGATAACCAATATAACTGATTTCCAGCGAACCTGAGGCATTCTTTAAATTAAACTTACCATCTATATCAGTAATAGTACCTACACTCGTCCCACTGATTTTTATACTTGCCCCAATAATAGGCTCACCATTTACATCTACTACTATTCCTGAAATATTACGTCCATTTTGAGATATACCTTGAACAATCTTTGAACTGACACCTTCACTGGCATAAGCTGAAGAAAAAGATGCTGCAAGACAAAGAGCTGTTGCCCATATTATTCTTTTTTTCATATTACATCATTTTATATTATAATCATTTTACTGTATATACATTTATCTCTGCAAGCATAGCCTGATCACCTACGCCTTTATACTTTTCGCCAAAATATACCTTAATATATCGTACACTCGGAGTCCCTTTCATTCGGTAGGCTGTGGAGTTTCCAACGATGCATTAAATGAATAAGCACCTTGGTCTTCCCACTCCCAATTATCAGGATTTGCCGGATCTTTTGCATTTTCTTCTGCACATACATAAAATTGCTGACCCGTTTGACATTTTGCACCATTTTTCCCTTGCCGGCGAAGTAATTCCACACTACTAACTTTAACATTTTTACCCATATCAAGAATGAACCAATGAGGATAGGTTGTACCTTTACTTTTCCAGGTAGCATGCCAAAATGTATTTACATTTCCATCAATCATCGCTATCACACGCCCATTCGGAGTGCCTCCTTCACCTTTTGTCTCCTGAGAACTATATCCGTTTGTCTGAGAATCGGAATTGTCATCATACCCAGGGAAAGACCAGTCAGTTCTGCTAACCTTATCTACCGGAACTGGAGTTACCGTAACCTGACGTGACTCTGAAGTATTTCCGACAAGATCTTTTCCTTTTATAGAAACAATGCATTCCTCACCAGCTATAAATGAATCAGCACTAGAAAAACGCACCCATTGACTTCCTGTTGTATTAGCAGGGGCTTCGATACTAACCATCCCAGATTTTGAAGCATCACTTGTTGCATGATAGTCCAGTTCTATAAAAGCCGATACACTGAATTCATTCGAATAATTAACCAAAGCACCACCTTCGTCAGGTTCAATTGAGACACTTTGAGCTACAGCAATAAAAGCCGGTGCTCCAGGCGTGGCCTCCATTTCGACAGGTCCTAGATTATTCCCTTTTACGGCACAAGCATACAATGAAAATTTCACCGGTTCTGTATTGACAAAACCACTTATCTTTGCCGAGCATCGTCCATCAGCGTCCACACTTTCTTTCGAAACAATCTGATATTGTCTTTTCCCTTTTACATCTGTATACTCTACTTTAGTATACATAAAACTTTTACTAGCTGGAATACTCCAACTTAAATTTACTTCACCAGGACCAGCTACAGCCTGAACATCAGAAACCTGTGCTGGAGCTGAATTATCAATTTCAACCTTCTCTTCGGCTTCATCTAAACAAGACGCCAGGCCACATGACAATACAAAAAAGGTTACCACAAAAAACATTTGGAAAGAATAAATCCTTGATAATCTCTTTCTCATAAATAAATCATTTTTCATACAATTAAATTTAACTAACTTATATGTGTTCCTTTACTATCAGATTTTACACTTGAAAAAAACTTACAGCAAAAACACCTAATTTCCCATTTTTCCTATTCTGTCCAGCCTCTAAATGTGAAATAAGAATCTAAGTGCTTTTCATATTATTTTGTCTTTCTGTACCCAAATTTATACGGAAACACACAAATACAATACAAAGGATGTAACAAGAATTAGAAATCTTGTAACAAAACAAATTCGGATACAAAAGAGCCGCAGAAATGCCCTCTGATGGCACTCTGCGGCTCTTCACCACATTTGTTACTTTACATTCCTACTACTAATTCAACTCATTTTCCAACAATTTTCGTTTGCTGGCGAAGGAATGTCTCACGATCATACTTCCGCTGATGCGTTTTCCAGTATTCCTCCAGATTATCTGCTTCCTCTTTTGTCAGATGAATCACTGCTCCGTGCTTGGGCGAAGTATAGTTGGTGGTTTTCATGACTCCTTTATTGAAGTGACCCAGGTTCTTGAAATGTACAAAATCGGAAGTTTCTGCAAAACCGAAATTATGGGGATGAATGCTGAAAATGTCATACATCAATACCCACTTGTCCTCTCCAATCCTTTTCCATACGTTGGGGGCTTCGCATGCCTTGGGTTCAAAGTCATACCAACGGGCATCATACACATAACCACCGTTCATCCGGTCGGATATCGCCTGCTTGATGCCACCGATACCATCATGTGCTACATAAAACAAATGATATTTATCTCCTATCTTGGTTATGTCTCCATCAATAGCAGACACCCCGTCCATCGGATACTCAAACAAAATCTGAGGCGTGCTTTCTATCTTATTGAAATCATCGTTTACATACACATAGTACAATTTGTTGGCCTCGCTCTTGAAACGCATGGTGTAATAAATCATCAGCTTGCCTTTCTTGTCATCGTAAGCCACTTCGGGCGCCCATACACAACCAACTTCACTCAATCCGGCAGAAAGTTTGTCAAAACGGATGTTTGCCCGGTTCCAGTGAATCAAATCCCAGGATTTCATCAATACGAGTCCCCGGTTATTTCCCCAACCGTATTCCGGTCCGCGTTCCCACTCTGTCTTGCGATAGCCGTCGCGCAAACCAAACACATGCAAGTCGGTCATGGCCAGGTAAAAGGCTCCATCCGGTCCACGGAAAATATGAGGGTCACGGATACCTCGCTGATAGGCTATCGTATCACCTGCCAGCACAGGCTCTCCTTCATTCACCGCTGTAAAAGTATAACCGTCACGACTCACGGCCATATACAAACCGTGTGTCTCATCCCGATGGAAAACCATCAAATAGGCTCCCATATCTTTCTCTTCCGGAATGGCATTGCGGTAACGGAAATTGCGGAAACCTGTTTTCCCTTTTCCGGCAGCCAATAAGGCCGGACGAAGAGCGTAAAATCCTTTATACACATTGTGATTCAGACGAGCGACATCCACATTCTGGGCAAGCACTTCCCAGGGCTTCCCATCTGCACTGACCGACATTTTCAGGCGGTTTCCCTGATTCAGCAATTTCACCCGGAAGTTTTTACCGATTTGGTTGGCTACCGTCAAAGGCTTTTCCTCTCCTCGGTACACCATGAAATTCTTTCCATCGGATGCTACTCCCGCGTAGGCTTCTTCATTGTAGTACAACAACAGACCTCCGATGTTTCCATTTCCCAATCTTACTTCTACTTCCGTTTCATAGCATTTGTCCATAGCTGTAACCAACAGCAAGCGACCATCTGCCGGAGTGAGTCCCTTAGCCTTCACCTGCATTTCTCCCTCCGTAAATGTCAAAGCTTTGGAAGCATATTCCTTCCAGAACGTCCACTGAAGACCCAATTCCGGTTTACTGAAATCATCCGATAACTCCATCTTCCATTCCGGTTGTCTGTTTTTGCTTAACCAGACAGTTTCCTGCTTGGTACGGCACCATCCGTCGCTGGTCCATTCTATCGGTTCAATTAAGGTAGAGCGTCCCAACGTATGGTATCCGTTGGCATAAGCATGATACACTACCCACCAGTTGCCGTTCACATCATCTATCAGGGTGCCATGACCTTTTGACCACCAGTTTTCACTGGCACTGTAAGTATGTACAATGGGATTATAAGGCGAATTTTCCCACGGACCGAACACCGATTTGGAGCGTGCCACCACACACATGTGGCTGGTAGCCGGACCGGCAGTTCCTCCTTCGGCCGACATCATGTAATAATATCCGTCTTTATAAAGTAGTTTGGGAGATTCCAGGTACATATCCTTCCCTTCTGTAACCCAGTTGGCCGGATATTCCCAGCCATCGTACACCTTCCTGCTTTTTCCAGTAACTTTCAATCCGTCATCACTCAAAGGAGTAATCCAACCATTGTTGGTAAACAGGTAACGCTTTCCGTCTTCACCTACCACATGACCGGGGTCAATACCTTTTACATCCAGTTTTACCGGCTTACTCCACGGACCGCGAATATCATCGGCATAAACCACGTAGTTTTCGCCCGTAGATGTGGGATAATAAATGTAGTAACGACCTTGGTATTTCAGCAGGTCGGGTGCCATAGCTGATCCTTCATACTCAGGTAAGGCTCTGCAAACCGGCTCCCAATGCATCAAATCAGTGGAATGCCAGATAAGGAATCCAGGTGCATAGCAAAAAGGAGAATGTGTCATGTAGTAATCCTTCCCATCGCGCAGAATGGAAGGGTCCGGATAATCTCCGGGAAAAATAGCCTTGGGAAATTGTGCCTGTATTCCTGTCAGCAAAGAAAGCCAAAGCACAACCAGCAAAAATAGTTTTTTCATGGTATTTATCAGATTTGCATTAAGAATATACAAATATAGAATTTTCTACTTAAAGCCTGAAAATAAAGATAATAAAAAGTGTAAAACAAACAACCATATATTCACTAAAAAAACGCAAGTGCGTTTCAACTCAAACGTCCTTGCGTTTTGATCAAAACGTACTTGCGTTTCAAATAAAACGCACTTGCGTTTGAACCTAAACGCACTTACATTTTTGGAAGCCTTATTTTTTCTATCAAAAACAAAGAATAATGACTCTTACTTTTCATCCGTTTTACCTGACTCATCTGTCTCGGAATACTGCGTAGGCAATACGCCAAACTGCTCCTTAAAGCACTTGGTAAAATAGCTGGAAGAGCTAAATCCAACCCGGTCGGCCACTTCCGACACGTTCAGTTTTCCGTCCTGAAGAAGCTGCGCAGCCCGTTTCAATCGGATGGTACGAATAAATTCTGTCGGAGTCTGACCAGTAATAGCCTGCAACTTGCGGTAAAGGTTCATACGACTCATTCCCATATCAGCACTAAGCTGTTCTACATTATATTCCGAGTTATCGATATGTTCTTCTATCAGCTTCAACGCTTTCTGAATCAATTGTTCATCAATCGAAGTAATCGTAATACGGCTGGGATTAACACGCAATGTCTTACGAAACTCTTTCTTCCGGCCTTCCTGCTGTTCGATAAGCTGCTTGATACGCACTAACAGCACATCGAAACTGAAAGGTTTGGATATATAGGAATCTGCTCCAACCGCATAACCGCTGATTTTTGCCTCATCTCCACTACGGGCTGTCAATAGGATAACCGGAATATGCGATGTCTGCACGTTGTGCTTGACACGGCGGCACAGCTCCAGCCCGTCTATCTTCGGCATCATAATATCACTGATTATCAAGTCCGGATTCTGTTCGATGGCAAGTTTCTCCCCTTCTTCCCCGTCTGGTGCATCAATTACCTGATACGTTTCTGAAAGCTGCTCCTTGAGGAAATGACGGAAATCCTGATTATCTTCCACTATCAGCAATTTTTTCCGATTATCCAAAGGTATCGGAGCTGGAGATGCTTCTTCCGATATTTTCAGATCCATCGGAATACGTACTATAAAAACAGCCCCTTTCCCAAATTGGCTTTCTACCTGAATGCTTCCCTCATGCAATTGTACATACTCTTTTACCAGATGAAGTCCGATTCCGCTTCCTACTTTGCTGTCATCTGCATGTTGCACCTGATAAAAACGTTCAAAAATATGTTCCAATGCTTCTGCAGACATACCTATTCCTGTATCAGCCACTGTGATATTCGCAAAAAGACGCCCTTCTATATGCTCTTCCGACAAAGAGAGTGTCACAGTCCCTCCTTCGGGAGTAAATTTGAATGCATTCGACAACAAATTATTAAGAATCCGATGCAACTTTTCATGATCAAAGTTCATGTACCAATGAGCCGATGAAAGTGCCAAACGAAAATCCAACTTCTTTTCTTTGGCAAAAGGCTGGAAATTAGCATACAATGTCGAAATAAACTCTTCCAAATCACCCGCTGTAAGATGAAGCTTTTCCATTCTCATCTCCATCTTACGGAAATCGAGCAACTGATTGACAAGTGTATATAGTTCCTGAGCATTTTTATAAACCATATCAAGCTGACGCAGTACTTGCTCATCTGTCACCTTTTTCCGAAGTACCTCCAGGGGAGTAAGAATCAAAGTAAGAGGAGTACGGAGTTCATGACTGATGTTGGTAAAGAAGCGGAACTTCAACTGATTCAGTTCCTCCTTCTGCTTCGCTGCCTGTTGCTCTTTCAGCCGGATTAGTTTTTGGTTATTTTTCCGGTACATATACCTCACTCCTAATATGGCAGCTCCTATCAAACATAAAAAATATAGCACAAATGCCCAGGCTGTTGTCCAAAATGGCGGACGAATACTCACGTGGAAAACTGATTCCGGACTCCACACATGATCGTTTCCGGCACTCATTACACGAAACGTATATTCACCGGGTAACAAATTATTATATACTACACTTCCCTGTCCTTTATTAGACGTTATCTCATTCCACTTTTTGTCAGCTCCCTCCAAACGATAACGGAAATAAGTCTGCGAAGGGTTTACAAAATTCAAGCTGGAAAAGTCAAAGGTCAGGAAATTTTCATCATAATTCAGTGTTACCGACCGTACCTTGTCAATTGACTGAGTAAACAAAACCCTGCCATGGTATTCTTCTCCACATGAAACAGATTCGTTGAACAAACGAAATCCGGTAAACAAAGGAGAAATAGCACAAGGCGTGAACACCACATTTTCAGGAGAAAACAAATAGAACCCATCCATCCTACCGAAACAAATTTCTCCTTTCCGTGTCCGCATGGAACAAAACTCATACAAATCATCCCACTCACGACTGTGATTGCGATCCAGACAAACTACTGTATATTCATTCTGCCCATCTTCTTTTGCTACACTTACCTTATATAATGCATTGATTGTGGTAATCCAAACCTCATTATTATAATCTTCCTGCATGGCCTGAATAGTCAAATTTTCAAACCCATGTTCTTCCCCCAACACATCAATCTTCCAGTCTGGAGAAAGTACCTTTATTCCATACTGGGTACCCATCCACAGCAATCCCCGGCTGTCGTTCAGCATGCAATTGTATTTCTCGCCTGCTAAAATCTTAAACGGATCATTCTCCTTTGTATCTCCGGGAATGTAAATACTATCTTTCTTTATATCATAAAAATAAATTCCATTGTCTGCTCCTACCACCAAACGCCCGGAAGCATCAAAAGACATCGTATTAGCAATCTTAAATCGAGACAATTCAGGGTATTTGTCAACCAGCAGTTCCAACTTGCCTGACCGGATATCAAACCTCCCAACTCCACCGTTTACACTCACCCACAGATTACCCTCTATGTCTTCGGTCAGCGTACGAATATTATTCAAGTCCATCCCTTCACGAACCGGGAATAGATAATGTGAAATTTTACCTTTATCTATACAATAAAGTCCGTCCATATAAGTACCAAACCACATTCTTCCTTTCAAGTCCTTATAGGCAGTTCGAAACAATCCATTGCTCAACTCCTTAAACGGACAACTTACCGATGTCCGGTCGGCCGACAAACGATAAAGTCCTACAGATGTACCTAAAAAGATAGAGGAATCATCGGCTTCCAACATACATAACACATCATCACTACCCCAATCGCCTGCAATATTCTTCTTATTGTATAAAGTAAAATTACTCATGCTGGAATGGTAATAGGCTAATCCTCTGTTAAACAAACCGGCCCATACGGTTCCGCTCTTTTTATCTACATAAATACTATGTACGTTCGTATATCCTCTTCCTCCTAAGGTAGAGTGAAAAGGGTCAGCCGAAAAAAACGAGAAATTATATTTATCTATTAAAAATATACCACGACTTGATGTCCCAACCCAGGCATTACCCGACTTTTCTACATCACATGAAGTAATTTCCCCAAAAGGAGAAGGAAGCTCTATTTCTTTCCAGGCATGGATGGCATTCATATAAAAAATAACCCCTTCATTCCACGCAATCCAGAAGTCACCGCTGTCCAGTATCCGGATTACTACCTGCAGGTCGGCCTTCAAACGATTCTGCAGGAAAGTTTCCTGTCGGATAAATTTCTTCTGATTCCGGTCATAGGCACGCAGCAAGCCATTTTCATGCAGTATCCAGCTCACACTACCATATGACTCCACTGCCATCAGAGTACCATTTCCATTCAGAAATTGCCGGTCTTCTCCTATGGTCTGCAACTGATGGTTCTTTGTATCATAAAGGAGTACACGCAAAGATTCCGTCACCAGCCAGACATGAAGATTGGAATCAATGAACACATTTGAAATCTTTTCTTTTACGCCCCATCCGGCTAAAAGCGTATCCGGCTGAATAAATTCGCCCTTATCCAAATCAAAGATTTTCAAGTTTCCTTTTTCTTTCAGCCAAATTCTTCCGTCGGCATCCAGATACTGAAGAGGAATGACTGATTCCTGGTCAATACCATATACCGGGGCTTTCCACAACGGATAGTTGGTGAAATTCTTCCCGTCGTAAAAACTCAATAAGGAAGTCGTACGTACTCCCAAACGCCCGTCAGGAATTCCAAATACATTTTTCACATAATTGTCGGGAAGTCCGTCACGAATACCTATATGACGGAACGGGAAAGTATTCACAGCTTGTATTCCTAAACATAGGAATATACATATTACGGCTAAAACCAGTCTTTTCATGTCGATGTACTTCTATATTACAAATGTATAAAGCTATATACGAACCAGAAAAGATTTTTACGTGAGATTTCTGCATTTTTCTGCAAAAAAAATAACCGTCGCCCGATTTTCTGCTTCGGACGACGGTTATACTTTATAACAAACGACACAGATTAATAGCTGTGCTCATCTTCTTTGATTTCTTCCATGGTCAACGGCTTACGGTCGATGGCACGCCATGCATAAATAATGTAGGCCAGCACAAAGGGAACTAAAATAGATACATAAGCCATGGTTTTCAGGGTAAACTGACTTGAACAGCTGTTGGCAATGGTCAGTGAACTCTGTAAATCGGCCGTAGATGGATAATAAGCAGTATGATTATAACCTACGACCAACAGCAAGGCCAGTACCGTCAGTACCGTACCCACACCGGCAAACCAGATACCGCGGGTATAGGTCTTGCAGAAAATGCTTTTTCCCAAGCCATACAACACCCCGACTACTCCTAACAGGAACAACACCAGCAGATAAGGCATGACCATAAAATTGTGGAAATATTTGAAGGGTTCCATCACAATCTGCCCCGTTTCCGGATTAACGGCAAACCCGTCTTTCAGTAAGGTGCGAATCACAAATGCCAGGAAGAATACAAGGAAGGGCACCGCATCGGCTATCAGTTGACGGCGGAAACGGGCATTCAACGCTTCATGACGGATGTTGTTAATGAAGTAGAGGTTTCCCAGCAAGCGGGCAAGGAAGAGTACCGCAAATCCTAGAATGAGGTTCCACGGGTCGGCAAACGCATCCAACCCATGCCAACCGTTACCCCAATGGCTGATGACCGGCATCATTTCGTCGGTAAGGTTTCCTTTGCTCACCACAAAGTTGGAGCCGTTGAAGAAGGTCGCGACAGCCGCTCCCAACAATAACGGACCCACAATGCCATTCAGCACCAGAAAGAACTGATAGGTACGCTTGCCCAACCAGTTGCCAAGCTTCGACTGAAATTCGTAGGACACAGCCTGAAGCACAAAGCTGAAGAGAATAATCATCCACAACCAGTAAGCTCCTCCGAAGCTGGTGCTATAGAACAAAGGGAAAGAAGCAAAGAAGGCTCCTCCGAAAGTGACCAGAGTGGTAAAGGTAAATTCCCATTTACGTCCGGTGGAATTGACCAGCAACGTACGTTCTTCTTCGGTACGTCCCAAGCAATAGAGCAAGGAGTTTCCTCCCTGTACGAACAGCAAAAAGACCAGCAAGGCTCCTAATAAGGAAACCAGAAACCACCAGTAATGCTGCAAGAATATATAAGTTGAATCCATATTTTTCGGTTTTAAAATGATGTATCGGTTAGTTTATTTTTCGTCCGGACCTTTACGGATGGCTTTTACCATAATACCGATTTCGGCAATAAGCAGCACGGTAAACATGATAAGGAAAATGAAGAAAGTGGTTTGCACGGAGCCTGTTTCCAGTTTTGACACCGCCGCATTGACGGGCAGCAAATCCTGAATCGTCCAAGGCTGACGTCCCATCTCGGCCACAATCCATCCTGCCTGGCTGGCAATGTAAGCCAATGGAATGCTCCACAAGGAAATCCAGTGCAGCCAGTTGAGTTCTGCCAGCCGCTTTTTCCATACGAGGAATAAAATAACCAAGAAGAACAGTATGAAATACATACCTAACCCTACCATCACGCGGAAAGACCAGAAAAGCAGACCTACATGAGGTACAAGGTCTTCTTTGTTCTGAATGTATCCGTAGCCGAAATAAGGCATGTATTCTTTCAAGGCACTGCGTGCAATCTGCATGGAAGCCTCATCGCCTTCTTCTTTTGCCCGACGGAAATCGGCCAGTGCGGTAATAGCTTTCTTACCATTCACCATCTTTTCATCTGCCGAAAGAGCCGTTGAACCATCAGGTAATGTATAGCCTCCTTCCAGCAGGTTGTTGATACCCGGCACATATCCTGCCGTGCTATGCGTAGCAAGGAAAGAAAGCATTTCGGGTATCTTGATGGAACCTACCACCGTCAGAGATTCATGCGTGCCTCCTTCATAAAGCGCTTCCATGGCGGCCAATTTCATAGGTTGTACCTGAGCCACCTGATATGCGGACTTATCGCCTGTACCGGCTGTTACCAGGGCAGCAAACAATCCGACTGCCGCTGCCACCTTCATGCTGGCAAGTGCAAATTCTTTTTCGCGTTTACGAATCAGGTACCAGGCACTGACTCCGATGACGAAAGCGGCTCCGAGCATCCAGCTACTTAATACGGTATGGAAAAATTTCACCACTGCCACTGGCGAGAAGGCCACTGCCATGAAATCAACCATTTCATTTCGCATGGTTTCCGGATTAAACTCCATCCCCACCGGATACTGCATCCAGGAATTAGCCACCAGAATCCACCAGGCAGAAATCGTGGCTCCCAAACCGGTAAGCCAGGTAGAAGCCAGATGAAAACCTTTGCTCACCTTGTGCCATCCAAAGAACATGACAGCCACGAAAGTGGCTTCCATGAAGAAAGCTAAAATGCCTTCTATGGCCAGCGGAGCACCGAATATGTCACCCACGAACCAGGAATAGTTACTCCAGTTCGTACCAAACTGAAACTCCAGAATCAAACCGGTTGCCACTCCAATGGCAAAGTTTATTCCAAACAGTTTCATCCAAAACTTTGCCGTACGCTTCCAGAATTCATTTCCTGTACGTACATACAATGTCTCCATTGTAGCCATAATCACAGCCAGCCCTAAAGTCAGCGGCACAAACAGCCAATGGTAAATGGCGGTCAAGGCAAATTGTGCCCTCGACCAGTCAATCATTGAAGTGTCGATTGTTTCAAGCATAAGAAATTACTTTATCAGTTACTAATATAAATAAGGTATAGTTATTCTGCCATCCGGCTTGTCAGCTCCAGGCCCACATAGTCCTGCTTCTCGGTTTCCGTCTTTCCTTTCAGGAAGGAAGGAAAGAAAAACAGTTTCAACACAAAAAACATGACAAAAAGCTTTATCAGGATAATCGCCCAAAGGACACGTCCCCAGGTCATCTCCCGAAAACCATCACGATAAAAATAAAAAACACGAATGAGATTCTTTTTAATCATAGTCTATTTTTATAATGATTACAAAGTAAATACTTTATCGGGAAAAAACAAGGGTTTATCGAGATATTCTGTGGGTAAATCTATCTATTTTGCCTCTTTTTTTATTATGAAATACATTTGCAATGTAAAAATTAAACGAAATATGAAAAAAAGAGAACTCATTTTCTTCGCCGCGCTCGCGACTTTCTTGTTGGCAAATGCACAGGAAAAACAAATCTGGTCGCTTGAAGATTGCATAAACTATGCGCTGGAGAAAAATATCCAGTTACAGCAGAACAAGATTTCCTTACAGGAAAGCGAAGTGGATGTAAAGACAGCAAAGGCTGCACTCTTTCCAAGCCTCTCATTCAACACCGGACACAACATTGTGAATCGTCCTTATCAGGAAAACAGCGCCACAGTCAGTGGTGCTGAAATCATCAGCAGTAACAATAAAACTACCTATAACGGCAGCTACAGTTTATCTGCACAATGGACATTATGGAACGGCGGACAGCGCCTGAACAACATCAAACAGCAAAAGAAGAATCAGGAAATAGCGGAACTGACCGTAGCCGAAACGGAAAATACGCTCAAGGAAGAGATTACCAAACTTTTCCTGCAGATTCTGTATGCAGATGAATCAGTAAACATTAATAAGGGTACGCTGGAAGTAAGTAAAGCTACCTATGAACGCGCTAAAGAACTTTTTAATCAGGGTAGTATTTCGAAAGCAGATTTGGCCCAACTGGAAGCACAGGTCGGTAATGACCAATACCAGCTGGTAACCTCCGAAAGCTCACTGAGAAACTATAAACTTCAACTGAAGCAAATGCTGGAACTGGACGGAAACATGGAAATGGAGCTGGAACTTCCGGTACTTGACGATGAAAAAGTGATGCAGCTGCTCCCCAATCAAGACGAGGTTTACCAAACGGCACTGGCCAACCGTCCGGAAATACAAAGCAGCAAGCTGAGTATTGACAATTCCAAGTTGGCTATTTCTGCTGCTAAAAGCGGTTACTATCCAAGTATCAGTCTGTCGGCGTCTACTTCCAGTACAACCAATAATGCAAGTCAGAACAACTGGGCACAACAGATGAAATACGGATGGAACAACATCATCGGCCTTACGGTGAGTGTACCTATCTTTAATAACCGACAGACTAAAAGTGCAGTAGAAAAAGCTCAGTTCCAATACAACTCTTCGCTGCTGAACTTGCAGGACAAGCAAAAAGGGCTTTACACCGAGATTGAAACGCTCTGGCTGGATGCACTCAATGCGCAGCAACAATATGCAGCAGCCGAAGTGAAACTGAAAAGCAGTCAGACCAGTTTTGATATGGTCAGTGAACAGTTCAGACTGGGCATGAAAAATACGGTTGAACTGCTGACCGAGAAAAATAACCTGCTCAGTGCACAGCAGCAACGGGTTCAGGCTAAGTATATGGCTATTTTGAATCGTACATTACTCGATTTTTATGCAGGAAAAGACATTGAATTATAATCACCAAACAATATGAACAAGAAAAAAATAATTTTGACAGCCGGTGTCGTACTCGTGCTGGCTGTAGCAGGATTCTGGATTTTCGGAAAGAAGAATGCACAGGGCAAGGTAGACTTCGTGACTGAAAAAGTTACACGAGGAAATATCAGCAATTCCATTACAGCTACAGGAACCATTGAACCGGTCACTGAAGTAGAGGTCGGTACTCAGGTTTCAGGTATCATTGACAAGATATATATTGACTATAACTCCGTAGTAAAGCAGGGTGAAGTGATAGCCGAGATGGATAAGGTAACGCTGCTCAGCGATTTACAATCAGCGCAAGCTACATACAACGGCGCAAAGGCCGAATACGACTACCAGCAGAAACTATACACGAGAAACAAAGCACTACACGAGAAACAGCTGATCAGTGAAACAGACTACGAACAAAGCGTGTACGATTATGAACGTGCTAAAAGTACATACGAACAGACGCAAGCAGCCTTAGCCAAAGCGGAACGGAATCTTTCATACGCCACTATCACTTCTCCGATTAATGGTATTGTAACGAGCAAGGATGTGGAAGAAGGACAGACCGTAGCTTCCGGTTTTGAGACTCCGACACTGTTCACCATTGCTGCCGACTTGACAAAAATGCAGGTAGTAACCGATGTGGATGAAGCCGACATTGCCGGAGTAAAAGACAGTGCCCGAGTTACCTTTACCGTAGATGCATATCCTGACGACGTGTTCGAAGGAAAGGTATATCAGATTCGTCTGGGTAGTGTAAACAGCAGCAGTTCAAGCAGTACCAGTACAAGCAGCGAAACAGTTGTCACTTACGAAGTGGTAATTACTGCCGACAACCCGGATTTGAAACTGAAACCCCGACTGACTGCCAACGTGACCATCTACACCGACACCCGTGACAACGTGATAACGGTACCCAACAAGGCACTGCGTTTTACACCGGAAAAACAATTGGTGGGCAACAAGACCATTACAGACTGCGAAGGTGCACACAAGGTATGGACTATGGATGCCAACGGATTCACGGCACATCCTGTAAAAATCGGTCTGAGCGACGGAAGCCATACTGAAATTCTGGAAGGACTGAGCGAAGGTACTCCTATCGTAACAGAAACCGTACTGAAAGGCTTCGAAAGCAATGCCAATGCAGATGCAACAGCTGACGGAGAAAGAAGCCCGTTCATGCCAGGCCCTCCGGGAGGTGACAAGAAAAAACAGAAATAAGGAGATACTCTTATGAAAAAGACTGTCATAGAATTGCAAAATATCAAACGGAATTTCCAGGTGGGAGACGAAACGGTCCATGCCTTGCGCGGAGTTTCATTCAGCATACAGGAAGGAGAATTCGTCACCATTATGGGAACATCCGGTTCAGGAAAATCTACTTTGCTGAACACCTTGGGATGTCTGGATACGCCCACCAGCGGAGAGTATCTGCTCGACGGAGTATCCGTACGCACCATGAGCAAGCCACAAAGGGCAGTACTGCGTAACCGGAAAATCGGATTTGTATTCCAGAACTACAACCTGCTGCCGAAAACTACAGCCGTAGAAAATGTGGAACTTCCTCTGATGTACAACAGCTCAGTCAGTGCAGCCGAGCGTCGTCGGCGTGCCATTGAGGCCTTAACAGCTGTAGGACTGGCTGACCGCTTGGAACATAAATCCAACCAGATGTCAGGAGGACAGATGCAGCGTGTGGCCATCGCCCGCGCACTGGTCAACAATCCGGCGGTAATTCTGGCAGACGAAGCTACCGGTAATCTGGATACACGTACCTCATTTGAAATTCTGGTTCTTTTCCAGAAACTGCACCAGGAAGGACGTACCATCATCTTCGTGACACACAATCCGGAACTGTCACAATACAGCAGCCGGAATATCCGCCTGCGTGACGGACATGTCATTGAAGACGTGACCAACCCTCATATTCTGTCAGCTGCAGAAGCATTAGCTGCCCTGCCGAAAAACGACGATGATTGACGTGACTAATTAAGAAATGACTTATGAACGGAACAAACCTTTTTAAAATAGCTTTCAGAGCTTTGGCCAACAACAAGCTCCGTGCATTCCTGACCATGTTGGGAATCATCATCGGTGTGGCCTCTGTCATTGCCATGCTGGCCATCGGACAAGGCTCTAAACGAAGCATCCAGAAACAGATTTCTGAAATGGGCTCCAACATGATTATGATTCATCCGGGAGCTGAAATGAGAGGTGGAGTCCGGCAGGACCCTTCGAGCATGCAGACACTGAAACTGGAAAATTATGAAACACTGCGCGACGAGTGCATGTACTTGTCAGCCATCAGTCCGAATGTATCTGCCTCCGGACAGTTGATTTCGGGCTCCAACAACTACCCTTCTTCTGTCAGCGGGGTCAGCATTGGCTACCTGGCAATTCGCCAGCTTACCGTAGAACAAGGTGAAATGTTCTCAGAAGAGGATATACGTACGGCTGCCAAAGTCTGTGTCATTGGTAGAACAATTGTAGACAACCTGTTCCCCGACGGTCAGGACCCGATTGGAAAGATTATCCGCTGCAACCAGGTACCTTTGCGGGTAGTAGGCGTGCTGAAGTCCAAAGGATACAACTCTATGGGTATGGACCAGGACGATGTGGTATTGTCTCCTTACACCACCGTAATGAAACGTTTGCTGGCCCAAACTTACCTGAGTGGTATTTTTGCCTCAGCCTTAACGGAAGACATGACGGAAGAAGCTGTAGATGAAATTACGAACATCTTACGACGTGAACACAAACTGAAAGAAGCAGACGATGATGATTTCACCATACGCACACAACAGGAACTTAGTTCCATGCTGAATACCACAACCGACTTGATGACTACCCTGCTGGCCTGCATTGCCGGAATTTCACTGGTAGTGGGTGGTATTGGTATCATGAACATCATGTATGTGAGTGTGACGGAACGTACACGTGAAATCGGACTTCGTATGTCTGTGGGTGCAAGAGGAATCGATATTCTGTCACAATTCCTGATAGAATCTATCCTGATCAGCATCACCGGAGGTCTGATTGGAGTAATCTTGGGTTGCGGTGCCAGCTTCATCATCAAGAGTGTGGCTCACTGGCCTGTCTTTATCCAGCCCTGGAGCGTATTGCTCTCATTTGCTGTCTGTACATTTACAGGCGTATTCTTCGGCTGGTATCCGGCTAAAAAAGCGGCCGACCTTGACCCGATTGAAGCATTACGCTATGAATAAATAACGGAACTACTTTGTTCTTCATAACTTTGGTTTCCTGTCCGGCTGCCATTCAGCAGTGAATGTTTCCCCAACATAAACCGCTTGAGGTAGCCGGACTTTTATTAAAAAAATCGTATCTTTGTCTTAAATCAATTCCACATGGTTCATATAACTCACAACAAACACCGCTTACTTGAATTGACAATCCACATTATATGCTGGGGATTGTTTTTCGGATTTCCACTGTTCTTCACTCAAGATGACAGCGGCAGTATCGACTGGAGAGAGTTTATCAACCATTCTGGTGTATCTCTTTCTTTCTTTATCATCTTTTATATCAACTACCTGTTATTGATTCCAAAAATTCTTTTTAAAGAACATACCGGACAGTATATCTTACTAAATATTCTTCTCATCTTCGTTGTGTCCATCGGACTGCGTTACTGGCACAACATCATTGCCTTTCCTCCCCCGGCTCCACGACGCCCTCATTTACCTCCCCAATACATATTTTATATAAGGGATATCACGAGCATGATTTTCACTGTAGGATTAAGTGTAGCCATCCGCATGAGCCTGCGTTGGAGTGCCACAGAACTGGAACGCCGTGAAGCAGTCAAAAGCCGGACTGAAGCAGAACTGAAGAACCTGCGAAACCAGCTGAATCCGCACTTCCTGCTCAACACGCTGAATAATATTTATGCTCTGACGGCTTTTGACACCGAAAAGGCACAACAGGCCATTCAAGAACTGAGCAAACTACTGCGTTACGTTTTATATGACAATCAGGAAACATTTGTTCCACTGACTAAAGAAGTAGAGTTTATCCGAAACTACATTGAACTCATGCGAATACGGGTGTCGTCCGCTGTCAAAATCAATACAAACTTTCAGATTCGACCAGACAGTCAAAGTCCGGTAGCTCCGCTGTTATTCATTTCGCTCATTGAAAATGCCTTCAAACATGGAATTTCTCCTACCGAACCCAGCTTTATAGACATTTCGCTGACGGAAAAGGAAGATGAAATCCATTGTGTGATACGCAACAGCAATTATCCCAAAAATTCAACGGACAAAAGTGGATCAGGCATCGGACTGGAACAGGTACGAAAAAGACTAGAACTATTGTATGCCGGACATTATGAATGGCATCAGCAAATAAGTCCGGATCAAAAAGAATACAGTTCCATACTGACTATAAAAATTCCTGACACCAATAAAAAGATACTGCCATGATTATAAAATGTGCGATTATAGATGATGAACCTCTGGCACTCGGCCTGCTGGAAAGTTACGTAAAGAAAACACCATCGCTCGAATTGTGCGGTGCATATTCCAGTGCCATTCAGGCAATGGAATTATTGACAGACCATCCGGTAGACCTTATTTTTCTGGATATCCAGATGCCGGAACTGAACGGATTGGAGTTTTCCAAAATCGTTCCTGGAAGTACACGTATCATCTTTACAACTGCTTTCGGGCAATATGCATTGGATGGCTACAAGGTAAATGCCCTTGACTACTTACTCAAACCTATCAGCTATACAGATTTTATGACTGCTGTCAACAAAGCTGTTCAGTGGTTTGAACTCCGGCAGAAAGCAGAAACATCATCTGGTGAAATCCAGTCTTCCGAGGATTTGAAGTACATCTATGTAAAAAGCGATTATAAGCTGATTCAAATCGAGTTGGATAAAATTCTCTACATTGAAGGACTGAAGGATTATATCAAAATACATCTGGAAGATAATCCACGCCCCATTCTCTCACTGGTCAGCATGAAAATGATGGAGGACAAACTGCCAGCCAATCGGTTTATCCGAATTCATCGCTCTTTTATCGTGCAAAAACAAAAAATAAAAATTATAGAAAAAGGGAGAATTGTTTTCGGAAAAGACTACATTCCAATATCGGACAGCTACAAACAGGAGCTCCAAAATTATGTTAATAAACATACCGTTTGAGTTTTTGTTGCATTTTCAACCTTTTTTTTTGAAACAATCGTTTTTTTTTACGGTTTTTCTTTGGATACAATCAATCTAAACCCTATATTTGTGTCGTACATAATAAAGACGGAAGTTGTGAAACTTCCTTTAGAATAGTTTAGTTAAGTCTAGTTTAGTTTTTGTGTTGTGATACTCCTGCTGAAAGTGTTCAGCGGGAGTATCTTTTTTATACAAAATCGAAACGGAGGAAAATATATTTATTAACAAATTCCGAGCAGAATGATGTTAAAAAACAACAAGAAAAAAGGCTGAAATACGATTACAAATTGCACAAAAATTCCTCAAGGAATATCTATCAATTTATGAGTCTGCAAACTTAGACGCCATTGAGGATGCGACTTAATATATTCTACAACCTCTGCCGTATGGCGGCAAGAGCAAGGCTGCAAAAAATAAAATGAGGCTTTTAATTCAAGATAAGGAGATACATCTTGACCAAGAAAAACTACTTTTACCTCATCTATACGATTGACACGTAACGGGGCACCTAATTTGGGAGAACAGGTAACCCAATCTATCGATTCAGGAAGCACACATGTGCCATTCGTTTCAATACAAATGAATTTTCCAGCTTTATGCAATGCAGCAATTAAATCCTCATCTACCCAAAGTCCAGGCTCACCTCCTGTCAAAATCACCGTCTTGCAGGGATATTGACAGACTTTCTCCACTATCTCCTCATCCGACATCATGACTCCTTCCTCATGACGCGTGTCACAAAACTCACATTTTAAATTACATCCCGAAAAACGGACAAAGACAGCAGGTGTACCCACATGAAAGCCTTCCCCCTGAAGGCTATAGAATATCTCGTTAATCTTTTTCATAAATCACCCGATTACCTTCAGACTCACACACTTCCACCTTCACACAATGGGGTACTCGCTCACAAATCCAACGGGCAATATTTTCGGCTGTTGGATTACAAGGAAGCACATCATTCAGGTTCTTATGATCAAGCTGTCCCTTTACAACTTCTTTTATATGCGTAAAATCTACCACCATACCATCTTCATTTAATTGCTCAGCCTGACAATATACGGTGATAATCCAATTGTGACCATGCAGGTTTTCACACTTACTTTCATAAGAAAGTTTCAGATTATGTGAAGCCGAAATTTCCATACGTTTAATGACTGTATACATAACATTTTGATTTTTAAATATTTAAAAAACTCTGCATTTAATGTCACCTCAATGCTACGACAAAGGTAAAAAGAATTATCAGATAGAAAAAATCCATGTACAAAGATTTGAATGCCACGAAATCTCACAAATTTTAATAAAATCCACAACAAATATTTTTGATTTTCCAACCAATACAGTATATTTGTATACACATTTTTGATATACGAATGACGGAAGAGGACAAAAAACTGTTACATACTTTCGAAGGCAAACTCAGACAATTGCTGTTTCTTTATGAAGAGTTGAAAAAAGAAAACCTCTCATTAAGAAATGAAATTGACAGAAAAAATGCAGAAATAGCCCAATTGGAATGTAATAATAAAGAATTGGAAGCCAAGTATATCAACTTGAAAAACGCCCGCATACTCAGTATCAACGACAATGACCTCCGCGATACGAAACAAAGACTGGCGAAACTTGTGCGTGAAGTCGATAAATGCATCGCTTTGCTGAATGAATAACAATGCGGTAAAGTATATACTTTTATGGACGAAAAAAAGAGATTTAATCTACTAATTGACAACGAACGGTATCCTGTGTCCATACTCCCTGCGGAAGAGGAAGGTTATCGGGAAGCTGCCAAACAGATTAACTATAAACTGAATAAATATCGCAGTGCTTTTCCTGAATTCAACAGTATACAACACTGGAAGATGGTAGCACTTGATTTGGCGTATGAAAATATATCCATGAAAGGAAGAAATGACACCCGACCTTATATGGAAAAACTTAAAGAACTGGAAGAGGATATTGAAAGATGTATCCGACCTGACCGGGGCGAAGGTTTATAGAAAGATATTATAACAGGAAATTCACGCATAAGCTTTATTCGAAGGGATTTTCCCAACGGATAAGTTTATGCGTTTTTTATTTATATACTTAAATTAATTATAATGTTGACGACAGTAATACTAACAATTGTGGCCTTCCTGGTGGGAGGGGCATTGTCGTATGGATTCTTTAAGTACGGCTTAAAGACAAAATATGACACAATTATCAAAGAAGCAGAAACTGAAGCTGAAGTAATCAAGAAAAACAAGCTTCTGGAAGTAAAGGAAAAATTCTTGAATAAAAAAGCGGATTTGGAAAAGGAGGTTGCCCAGCGTAATCAGAAAATCCAGCAAGCTGAGAATAAGTTAAAGCAACGCGAAATGGTGCTCAACCAGAAGAACGAAGAGCTTCAGCGTAAACGCAATGAAACAGAAGCTATCAAAGAAAATCTGGACGCTCAGCTGGTAATCATTGAAAAGAAGAAAGAGGAATTAGATAATCTTCAGGCACAGGAAAGAGAGAAACTGGAAACAATCTCAGGCTTGTCGGCTGAAGAAGCGAAAGAACGCTTGGTAGAATCGCTGAAAGAAGAAGCGAAGACACAGGCGCAGTCTTACATCAATGACATCATGGACGATGCCAAGCTTACTGCAAACCGTGAAGCGAAACGTATCGTAATTCAGTCTATTCAGAGAGTGGCTACTGAAACTGCCATTGAAAACTCTGTCACTGTATTCCACATTGAATCGGATGAGATCAAAGGACGCATCATCGGACGTGAAGGACGTAATATCCGTGCACTGGAAGCCGCTACAGGTGTAGAAATTGTGGTGGATGACACACCGGAAGCAATCGTACTTTCAGCCTTTGACCCGGTACGCCGTGAAATTGCACGTCTGGCCTTGCACCAGTTGGTAACTGACGGACGTATTCACCCGGCACGTATCGAGGAAGTGGTAGCAAAAGTACGCAAGCAAGTGGAAGACGAAATCATTGAAACAGGTAAACGTACTACAATCGACTTAGGTATCCATGGACTGCATCCTGAACTGATTCGTATCATCGGTAAGATGAAATACCGTTCTTCATACGGACAGAATCTTTTGCAGCATGCACGTGAAACAGCCAACTTGTGTGCAGTAATGGCTTCGGAATTAGGTTTGAATCCGAAAAAAGCAAAACGTGCCGGACTGCTGCATGATATTGGTAAGGTGCCCGATGAAGAACCGGAATTGCCGCACGCACTGTTGGGTATGAAATTGGCTGAAAAGTACAAAGAAAAAGCAGATATCTGCAATGCCATTGGTGCACACCACGACGAAGTGGAAATGACCAGCCTTTTGGCTCCTATCGTACAAGTATGTGACGCTATCTCTGGTGCACGTCCGGGAGCACGCCGGGAAATTGTAGAGGCTTACATCAAACGTCTGAATGATCTCGAACAATTGGCCATGTCTTATCCGGGTGTAACCAAGACTTATGCTATTCAGGCAGGTCGTGAGTTGCGTGTCATTGTAGGTGCCGACAAGATTGACGACAAACAGACAGAAAGCTTGTCAACTGAAATCGCCAAGAAGATTCAGGACGAAATGACTTATCCGGGACAAGTTAAAATTACGGTTATCCGTGAAACCCGTGCAGTCAGCTTCGCAAAATAAACAATAAAAAATCCGGAAGTTCATTCCGGATTTTTTTATGTTCTATACTTTCAAATAAGGTGCCAACACTTTCTCCGCACAAGCATACCCTTCTTCATATAATTCAGTCAGCTTCTTGATATCCTTCTCGATACGATTCACCACCACTTTCTTTTCCGGCCGAATCGCGATGATACGTCCTTCATCCTCTAACTTTTCGACCATCTCCAACTGCTCATTGTATACCGCACAGCGTCGGCTAAGCACTAACCTCAACCGTGGATAACGGCGATAAATGAACCGGGGAACCCGAATATCTTTTTCAGTCTTACGATAGCCTCTGTTACGAGTGAGGACTACTACATTCTTTTCATAGCCCTGACTCATGGCCCGCAAGACAGGTATAGAATCGACAATACCTCCATCGAGCATAGGACGCCCGTCCACGTATGTAATCGGACAAACATACGGAAGACTGCTGGAAGCTTTGGCAATATCCACCAGTCTCCAGCCATCCCTGTTTTCTTTCTCTTCCAGATAACAAGCCCTTCCCGTCACGCAATTGGTCGTTACCATCTCAAAACGGGCAGGATTATTAAAATAGGCTTGAAAATCGTAGGGAAGAATCTTGGTGGGAAACAAGTCATAAAGCAAATGCTGATCCAGAATACTATGCTGATACCAGAGGTATTTCAACCCAATATAATGATATTCTGCCAGCATATCAATGTTACTAAACTTTGCCCGCCCCCGCTGATGAGACATATACGACAATCCGTTACAAGCTCCTGCTGACACACCTATCACATAAGGGAACTGCATGTGGTGATCCATCATGAAATCCAAGACTCCACAAGTAAACACCCCTCGCATACCTCCTCCTTCGAGAACCAACCCTGTTTTTTGTAAATCCAGATTCATACGACCTCAGTTTTTAAAGTAATCTTGGCAATTGCAAATATATGTTTTTCCATTACACCGCAGCCATTTTTTCTATTTTATTTACTACATTTGCAACATTATTTTCACAAACATTACATCAAAAAGAAATAACTATGTTTGATTCTCTTACTTATCAAAAACGTCGGAATGCGCTGCGGGAAAAGATGAGCAACGGTATCATTCTTATTTTAGGAAACAATGAAGCACCGGCCAACTACCCCGACAACACATACAAGTTCAGACAAGACAGTTCTTTTGTCTATTTCTTCGGACATTCACACCCGGGTTATGCCGGCATCATCGACATAGACAATGGCAAAGATTATTTCTTTGGAAATGATGTCGACATGGACGACATCATCTGGATGGGCCCGCAACCCAGTGTAAAAGAACTGGCGGCACAGGTGGGAGTTGAGAAAAGCTATCCTTTCGATATGTTGAAAGAAATAGTGGGAAAAGCCATCGCTCAGCGAAGAAAAATCCACTTCCTCCCTCCCTATCGCTACGATAATATGATGCTGCTGGAAGATTTGACAGGTATCCGGGCATCCATGACTAAACAGCACGCTTCTCTTGAACTGATTAAGGCGGTCGTATCGCTGCGTTCAGTAAAAGAAGAATGTGAAATCGCAGAAATCGACAAGGCCTGCAACGTAGGATATGAAATGCATACGGCAGCCATGCGCCTGTGCAAACCGGGAGTATCCGAGCAATACATAGCCGGAGTGCTTGACGGTATCGCTTCATCTTACGGACGAATGGTTTCATTTGCCACTATTCTTACGCAAAACGGACAGACCCTGCACAATCACGACCACAGTCACATCTTGCAAGAAGGCAGACTAATGCTGACGGATGCAGGAGCCGAACTGATGAATTATTACTGTTCAGACCATACCCGTACAATCCCTGTAGGAGGAAAATTTACCAGTCGCCAGCGTGACATCTACGGCATCGTACTTGCCTGCCATGACAAGGCACTGGAACTGGCACGACCAGGAGTGACATACAAGTCGGTACACCTGGAAGTATGTAAGGTACTTACAGAAGGGCTGAAAGGACTGGGCTTGATGAAAGGAAATACCGATGAAGCTGTAGCTGCAGGCGCTCATGCCTTATTCCTGCCGCACGGATTGGGACACATGATGGGACTGGACGTACATGATATGGAAGACTTAGGCCAGTGTTACGTAGGCTATGACGAAGAAGTGCAACCATCCACTCAGTTCGGACTGGCTTCGCTCCGTATGGGAAGAAAACTCCAGAAAGGTTTTGTCATTACCGATGAACCGGGATGCTACTTTATTCCAGCCCTGATTGATAAATGGAAGACAGAAAAACTACACACCAATTTCTTGAATTTCGATGAAATCGAAAAATACAAGGACTTCGGAGGTATCCGTCTGGAAGATGATATCCTGATTACCGAAAACGGATCCAGATTCCTGGGCGAAAAACGTATCCCCATCACGTTTGATGAGGTAGAAGCCATCATGAATGAATAATTACGTATTTATTAACCCTATAACCATAAAGATCAAAACAATGAACAAACTAATTTTAGTAGCTGTTGCAGGACTTTGCTTTGGTAACATCTATGCAAAAAATCCGAAGAAAGACAAAGCTGAAGAAGGATTCGTATTTACAACCGTAAAAGAAAACCCTATTACTTCCATAAAGAACCAGAATCGTTCAAGTACATGCTGGTCATTCTCCAGCCTTGGATTTCTGGAATCAGAATTGCTGCGTGAAGGAAAAGGAGAATTCGACCTTTCTGAAATGTTTGTAGTGCACAAAACCATGGAAGACCGTGCGGTAAACTATGTACGCTATCACGGAGATGCTTCGTTCTCACCGGGCGGAAGCTTTGAAGACATCGTTTTCTGCTACAAGAATTACGGTATGGTTCCTCAGGACGTAATGCCGGGTATCGAATACGGTGACTCACTGCCTAACCACAATGAGCTGGATGCGGTAGCTGGAGCATACGTACAAGCTATTGGAAAAGGCAATCAGAGCAAACTGAGTCCGGTATGGAAAAAAGGCGTAACAGCCATTTACGATACTTACCTGGGAGAATGTCCAAAAGAATTTACTTACAAAGGAAAGACTTACACTCCGAGAACATTTGCAGATGAAGTGCTTGGACTGAATATGAACGACTATGTATCACTGACTTCTTACACACATCATCCTTTCTACCAGACCTTCAGCATCGAGGTACAGGACAACTGGCGCAACGCATTGTCTTACAACTTGCCTATCGATGAACTGATGGAAGTGATGGACAATGCCATCAACAACGGATATACTTTCGCATGGGGAGCTGACGTCAGCGAAGAAGGATTTACCCGCGACGGTATTGCCGTATGTCCGAATGCAGAAAAAGGAGCCGAACTGACTGGTTCAGATATGGCACACTGGCTGGGCTTGAGCAAAGCAGACAAGCGCAAGGAACTGACCAGCAAACCGCTTCCTGAAATTGAAGTGACTCAGGAAATGCGTCAGGTAGCATTCGACAACTGGGAAACTACCGATGACCACGGAATGCTTATCTACGGTATCGCTAAAGACCAGAACGGCAAAGAATACTACATGGTGAAAAACTCATGGGGATTAAGCGGCAAGTACAAAGGTATCTGGTATGCATCTAAAGCTTTTGCCAAATACAAAACCATGAACATCCTGGTGAACAAGAAAGCAATCCCTGCACACATCGCAAAAAAATTAGGATTCTAAGGTCCTATTATATAGACTAATTATAAATAAAAAGCGGCTCGTTCCATAAATTTAAGATGGAATGAGCCGCTTTTTTCTTTCTTTTTACTAATTTTACGGATTGAAGTGGATAAGAAGATTTTATCCAATTACAAGTTTTGCCGATTTGGTTACTGCAACAAAGTCGTACAGGCTTACAACCGGCAGACTGGCGAAACCCCACCCGAAAAGAAAAAAAAGAAAAAACATATATAAATGAACTACAAATGGAACTATCAACCTCCAACACTTCAAGAAAGAGAAGCTGCCAGAGCCCTCTCCAGAGAGATTGGCATCAGTCCTATTTTATGTAAGCTACTGCAGGAAAGAGGTATCCATTCTGCCGCAGAGGCCAAACGGTTTTTCCGCCCTCAGCTTAATGACCTCCATGACCCGTTCCTGATGAACGACATGGACGTGGCAGTGGAACGCCTAAACCTGGCCATGGGACGAAAAGAGCGTATCCTGGTGTATGGAGATTATGACGTGGACGGCACTACGGCTGTCGCCCTTGTTTTCAAATTTCTTCAACAGTTCTACTCGAACATCGATTATTATATCCCCGACCGATATAATGAAGGGTATGGTGTGTCAAAAAAGGGAGTCGACTATGCTTACTCTACCGGAGTAAAACTGGTCATCGTACTGGACTGTGGTATTAAAGCGGTAGAAGAAATCAGTTACGCCAAAGAAAAAGGCATCGATTTCATTATCTGCGACCATCATGTGCCCGATGAGGTACTTCCTCCTGCCGCCGCCATTCTGAATGCCAAGCGTCCGGATTCTACGTATCCATACGAACACCTGTCTGGCTGCGGAGTAGGATTCAAGTTTATGCAAGCCTTTGCCCAGAACAACGGCATCGAGTTTCATCAGCTTACCCCCCTGCTCGATTTAGTAGCGGTCAGCATCGCATCCGACATTGTACCTATTATGGGTGAAAACCGTATTTTGGCCTATCACGGACTGCGTCAGCTCAATGCCAACCCCAGCATCGGACTGAAAGCCATTATTGATGTATGCGGACTGGCTGAAAAAGAAATTACGATGAGCGACATCGTATTCAAGATAGGTCCCCGCATCAATGCTTCGGGAAGAATACAAAACGGAAAGGAAGCGGTCGACTTGCTGATTGAAAAGGATTTTGCTTCTGCATTGAAAAAGAGCAACCGCATCAACAGCTACAACGAAACGCGTAAGGACCTCGACAAGAACATGACAGAAGAGGCCAATAAAATCGTGGATAACCTGTCCAACTTGTCTGAAAGAAGGTCTATCGTGATTTTCAATGAGGACTGGCACAAGGGAGTCATCGGAATTGTCGCTTCGCGTCTGACGGAAATCTACTACCGTCCTGCCGTGGTCTTGACACGTACCGAGAACCTGGCTACGGGATCAGCACGTTCTGTTTCCGGCTTCGATGTATACAAAGCCATAGAACATTGCCGTGACCTGCTGGAGAATTTTGGCGGACATACCTATGCGGCCGGTTTATCCATGAAGGTGGAAAATGTGCCGGAATTTACCAGACGGTTTGAAGAATACGTGACCAACCACATTCTTCCGGAGCAGACTAACGCTACCATCCAGATTGATGCACAGCTGGACTTCAGAGACATCACTCCGAAGTTTTTCTTCGACCTGAAGAAGTTCAACCCATTTGGTCCGGAGAACCACAAGCCTGTTTTCGCGACCTTGAATGTGTACGATTATGGTACCAGCAAGGTGGTAGGAAGAGATCAGGAACACATCAAACTGGAACTGGTGGACAACAAGTCGAACAACGTCATGAACGGTATCGCTTTCGGACAAAGTTCACAGGTGCGTTACATCAAGACCAAACAGTCGTTCAACATCTGTTATACCATTGAGGAAAATACCCATAAGCGGGGAGAAATCCAACTACAGATAGAAGACATCAAGCCCAGTCGAAGTTAGCGGCTCATGACTGACTACCGAAAAATCCTGAAACAATACTGGGGATATGACAATTTCCGAGGCATACAGGAAGACATTATCCGCAGCATAGGCGAAGGCCGGGACACATTGGGACTCATGCCCACAGGTGGTGGTAAATCCATCACCTTTCAAGTGCCCGCCCTCGCCCAAGAAGGGTTATGCCTGGTCATTACCCCTCTGATTGCCCTGATGAAAGACCAGGTGAGAAACTTGCGCGAACGGGGCATCAAGGCAACCGCCATCTACTCCGGCATGACGCGCGAAGAGATTGTCATCGCATTGGAGAACTGCATCTTCGGCAACTACAAATTCCTTTATGTATCTCCGGAAAGACTGGACACCGAAATCTTTCAAATCAAACTCCGCAGCATGCATGTCAGCCTCATCACCGTAGATGAATCACACTGCATTTCACAATGGGGATACGACTTCCGCCCTGCTTACCTGAAAATAGCGGATATACGTCAGCTGCTCCCGGGTGTTCCCGTCATCGCACTGACGGCCACTGCCACTCCGGAAGTGGTCAGTGATATCCAGCAACGCCTTCAGTTCCGCCAGGAAAATGTGTTCCGCATGAGCTTTGAGCGGAAAAACCTGGCCTATGTAGTACGTCATACAGAAGACAAGGAAAGTGAACTACTCCATATCCTGCAACGCGTCAACGGGTCGGGAATTGTCTATACCCGCAACCGGAAAAAGACGAAAGAGATTTCTCTGTTCCTGAACCGAAACCACATCACAGCCACTTTTTATCATGCCGGACTCAATGATGAGACCAAAGATTCCCGACAAAAAGCTTGGCTGAAAGGAGAATTCCGTGTAATGGTAGCCACCAACGCCTTTGGTATGGGAATCGACAAACCAGACGTACGCGTGGTTATCCATGCCGACGTACCCGACTCGCCCGAAGCCTACTTTCAGGAAGCCGGACGAGCAGGAAGAGACGGCATGAAAGCCTATGCCGTACTGCTGTTCTGTGCCCGCGATAAAATCACACTTAAACAGCGGGTAAGCGATACATTTCCCGAAAAAAGTTACATCCGTAAGATTTACGAAGACATCAACTTCTATTACCAAATGGCCATGGGAGACGGAAGAGGCTGCACCTTCGCGTTCAACATCGATGAATTCTGCCGTAACTTCAAGCATTTTCCCGTACAGACCGACAGTGCCTTGAAAATCCTGACTCGCGCAGGCTATCTGGAATATACTGATGAGCAGGACAATGTCTCGCGTATCATGTTTACCATCACCAAGGAAGAACTATACCGCATCCGCGAACAAAGCGAATACACAGAAAAACTGATTCGTATCCTACTGAGAAGCTACACCGGACTTTTCACGGACTATGCTTATATCAGTGAAGACAATCTGTCGACCCGTTCGGGACTGAGCAAACAGCAAATATATGAAACCCTGCTCTCGCTGAGCCGGCAGCATATCCTGCATTATATTCCCGCCAAAAAGACACCTTACATTATCTATACACGCGAAAGACAAGAAACGGAACGCGTTTATTTAAGTAAGGAAGTCTACGAAGACAGAAAAGAAAGCTATGTGCAGCGTATCAACGCCATGATAGAATATGCAGAAAGCGAAAACCGCTGCCGAAGCCGGATGCTGTTACGCTATTTCGGCGAAAAGAATGAGCACAATTGCGGGCAGTGTGACGTATGCCTGCAGCAACATCAGTCCGGCCTAAAGTCCGGAGAGTTTGAAGCCATCAGTCAGCAACTGCAAGCGTTACTGAAAGAAAATCCGCTTTCGTTGCAAGAGATAAAGGACAAAATGCAAGTGCCTGAAAATCACCTGATGAAAGTGGTATCCTACTTGGTTTCCGAGGAAATCATCCGGCAAGAGAACGGTTACCTAGAATTCTAACCCACTCATTATAAACCTATTATTACTTCTCAGTACTTCTTCGGAAGTACTGGAGTACTTCCCCGAAAGTATTCGAGTACTGCCTTGAAAGTACAGGAGTACTCCTTCGGAAGTACTGAGAATTTCCCCCTCCGCTTTCAAATGAAAGCACAGGTTTCTCCCCACAAAATAGTCAAATATTTTACTACTTCGAAAAAAGAACTATATTTGTAGCCGGATAACTAAAAAATCACCTCATAAAATGAAAGAAGGAAACGAGTTCCGGGAACTCATGATACAAATTTTCCGCACTCGCATGGCCTTTCGACGTGCCATGCAACGCACCCTAAAAGATAATAATGCCGGCATCACCTTCGAAATCTTCAAGTTTTAAGCAGTCTCTGGCATGAACAGGGTATTACCCAACAGGCCCTGGCAGAGCGTACAGCCAAGGACAAAGCCTGCCTGACCAATCTGATGAACAACCTGGAAAAGAAGGGATATGTCTACCGGAAAGAGGATACGAATGACCGACGCAACAAGCTGGTATACCTCACTCCTGAAGGGGAAGCACTTAAAGTCCAGATTCGCCCGATTCTTAATCTGGTATACGCCAATGCAGAAGAAATATTGTCTACCGAACGAACGGCAAAGATATTATCTGAATTAAAAACGGTACAAAATGTCCTTGAAGGTTTCTAACATCATCCGATAACTGATTTTTACAGGTAGTCTGTTGGGAGCTGTCTCTGCACAGGCACAGCAGGATTCTTTATTTCTCTCGGTCGAACAACTGTTCGAATCGGGCATAAAAAGCAGCCTGCAATTGCAAAGTGACAGCCTGAAAGAAAGAATGGCTTATGAAAGGAAATTGTATGCCAAAACCGGCCTGCTTCCTGACCTGGAAATAGGGCTGAAAGGAGGCATCATCGGTCAGCCCGTGGTCTTTCAGAACGGACTTTCCAACCCTACCTACCCTGATACCCCGGACTGGTCACAGAATTACACGGTCGACTTTAACCAGCCGCTTTATCAGGGAGGAAAAATCCGCCGTTCCATCCAAAAGGCAGACATTGAAACCGAAATAGCCAGACTGCAGCGGATGACGAATCAGGCCGACATCAAATTGGGATTACTCAACCAGTACCTGACGCTTTTTACCTTATTCAAACAGCATCTTGTACTTACCCGTAACATAGAAGAATCCGAGCGTCGCCTGCAAGATATACGTCAAATGAAGAAAGAGGGACTTATCACCAACAATGACGTATTGCGCAGCGAAATGCAACTGACCAATGACCGGCTGTCTTTACAGGAAACGGAAAACAGCATTCACATCGTGTCGCAACAACTGAACCTGTTGTTAGGAAACGACCGTAACCCGATTATTACGCCCGACACGACACTGCTTCAGCAAGCTACTCCGCTGGACAGCTACAACGACTACCTCTTGTCAGCCTACGAGCAGGCACTAGGCATGCAACTGCTACGCAAGGAAACCGAACTGGCCCAGAACCAGATAGAGATAGACCGTGCCTCACGCAGGCCGAACATCAACCTGTATGCGTCAAACACCCTGGCCCGCCCCATTACGCGTACCATGACCGACTTATACAACAATAACTGGAACATCGGACTTTCTGTATCATATCCTCTCTCCTCCTTATTCAAGAACGGACACAAAATCAAGGAAAGCCAGCTTCAGGTTGCCGTACAGAAAAAAGAAGAAGAACTGAAAAAACAACAGCTGCAGATGGATATTTACAATGCCATCCTGCGCCACAAGGAAGCCTTGCAGGAAGAAGAAGCTTGGGAATTGTCGGTCGCACAGGAAAACTATCGCATCATGCAAAACCGTTACATGAACCAGCTGGCCATACTCACCGACCTGCTGGATGCCAATTCCGTGTTGCTCAATGCCGAGCTACAGTTGACTTCTTCGCGCACCAGAATCATTTACACCTACTACCAGCTGCAAAAAGCTTGCGGAAGATTATAACTTCACTAAACTATAAAGAATATGACGCTACAAGATACACACAAGAAACTCCGGAAAAGAAGACTGCAAAACATCCCGCTCAACTTTCTATGCATTCTGATTGCCGGCTCCGGACTGATATGGGTGGCCAATTACTTTTGGAAATACATTCATTATGAAATTACGAACGATGCCTTTATTGACCAGTACGTAAGTCCGCTGAACATCCGTGCCTCCGGCTACATCAAGGAAGTACGCTTCAAAGAACATCAGTATGTACATCAGGGAGATACACTGCTGATACTGGACAACCGTGAGTATCAGATAAAGGTGAAAGAGGCGGAAGCTGCCCTGCTGGATGTAAAAGGCTCCAAAGAGGTACTTCATTCCGGCATAGAGACTTCACAAACCAACATCGCCGTGCAAGACGCCAACATTGCCGAAGCGAAAGCCAAATTGTGGCAGCTGGAGCAGGACTACCGCCGTTTTGCCAGACTGCTCAAAGAGGAATCTGTACCCGAACAGCAATATGAGCAGGCCAAAGCGTCTTACAAAGCAGCCCAGGCCCGCTATCAGGCATTGTTAGAACAGCGAAAAGCGGCTCAGTCGCAGTTCACGGAAACTACCCGACGAGCCACCAGCGCAGAAGCAGCCATCTTGAGCAAGGAAGCCAGCCTGGATTTGGCCCGTCTTAATTTGTCATATACCGTACTGACAGCTCCGTATGACGGTTATATGGGACGCCGAACCCTGGAACCCGGTCAATATGTACAGGCTGGGCAAACCATCTCGTATCTGGTTCGGAATACGGATAAATGGGTGACAGCCAATTACAAGGAAACACAGATTATCCATATTTACATCGGACAAGAAGTGCGCATCAAGGTAGATGCCCTCCCTGGAAAAGTCTTTCACGGCACTGTAACGGCCATTTCGGAAGCCACCGGCTCCAAATATTCGCTGGTTCCTACCGACAATTCTGCCGGAATGGCCATAGCCTACCCCATCGTACCCAAGGTACTTGATGCCCTTTCGTCCAAGTTTCTGCTACTGACCGACCTGAGCATACAGTTCCTGCTCAGCTGGGTATGCGCCCGTTCGCAGAATATTGACCTGGTCATCATCTGCAGTTTCTTCATCGGCTTCCTGAAAGGATTTCTCATGCTTTGGTTCATCCGAAGAGCGACCAAGATTTTTAGTCCGAAAAATGTACGAAGTGAGTTCTACTCCTATTTCTACCCGTTAGTATTTGCCGGAGGACAAGTGTCCATGATTGTGACCGCCGAACTGGCCTATCACTACAACTGGCAATACATGTATTACTTCATGATGATGATGCTTATGGCATCCATCCTGATTGTCATCGTCTGTTTCCGTCACAATCGGCCGCTTAAACCCATCCGGCTTTCGGAACTGCACATCCGGGAAATGCTTGTCATTGCTACCGGATTACTGATGCTGATGTACGTCATTAACTATGGGAAAGTACTCGACTGGATGTCTTCTTTTAAAATCCGGCTCTATCTGGTCATTGCTCCCATCTTAATCGCTTTCTTCATCTGGAAACAATATCACTCCAAGCAGCCGTACGTAAACCAGGCCCCATTGTACCAGCCAAAAGCCATCGTAGGTTATCTCTACATGATGCTGGTCATGTTTTTCAGTACCTCTACCACCCTGCTGACCAATTATATGACCAGCATTCTGAAGGTGGACAGTACACACACGTACCAGCTTTACATCTATCTGCTGCCGGGATATGCATTGGGAGCATTCATCTGCTTCTGGTGGTTCCGCTGGCAACGCTGGCGTTTCCGCTTTCTGATAGCCGGCGGTATGAGTTGTTTTGCAGCCTTTTTCGGAATATTGTATTTCACGGTTTCTCCTGAAAGCACGTACGAGATGCTTTTTCTTCCTGTATTCTTAAGAGGGTTAGGCATGCTGGTACTCATCATAGCCTTTGCCCTGTTCGCCGTAGAGGAGCTAAATCCTAAATTCCTGCTGGCCAATGCCTTTTTCCTGATTTGCTTCCGTTCGGTACTGGCCCCCATTCTGGCAACCTCTTTTTACAGCAATACCCTCTACCGGCTGGAGCAAAAATACATGTACTCCCTGTCCGAAACAATCAGTCAGACCGACCCGTTGGCTGCCAGCCAGTTCAATCAGTCCCTCACACAGCATCTGGCACAAGGACACGAATATACAGAAGCTACACAAATGGCTACCCAGACACTCTATGCCACTCTACAGCAGCAAAGCCTTCTGCCTTCGTTCAAGCATATATTAGGCTATCTGTTTGTCATCTCACTGGTCATAGCCATTGTTTCACGTTTCATACCGTTCCATAAGACAATTCGCGTAAAATACACCAAAGCTGGAGACGATATGGTATAAAAATAAGGAGACTGTCCGATTCAGCATCACGACAGTCTCCTTATTTATAAACATTTCTCAGAATTCAATAATCAATGATTTACGAGGAGATATTACCAGATTCTTTGTCAAGTCAATCTTTTTCCCACTCGAAACATCTCTACCTTCTTTAGAATCCTTAGTCAAGACAGTATAGCACTCACTATCCAGAATTTGTTCTGAGCCAGTGCTATTCAGCACAATCATTTCAGTTTTTCCTTCGTGTACATGAGAATACATATATATCCCTTTGTGAGGAATATGATACTTCACTGTTTTGTTTTCTGCCATTTATGTTTAGTTTAATTTTGCGGGCGCAAATATATGTATTTAAAACATATTTCTAAAACATAGCAATGAAGTTTTTCGTTTATTTATGCATTTTTCATGACATAAATCAATTCTCAATATACTTCTACCTTGGCAGCCAGTGACTTACACTTGTCACGCAGTGCATCCAAATCACCGTCATTCTTGTCATAGCAAACTACTACTCCCATACGACGGTTCAAGCGGGTAGTAGGTTTTCCGAAAATACGAAGATAGGTATTAGGCTGAGAGCAAACAAGTTCCTCTCCTCTATACTGCGGTGCCTTCTGGCCGGAAACAGGAGAAAGAATGACGGCACTGGCTCCGATATGTTCCTGTGTAATACCTGGAATCGGGAGTCCCAACACTGCATATAAATGCAGTTCAAACTCGTTCAGGTTTTGTGTATTGGCCAGTGTAACCATTCCTGTATCGTGTGGACGAGGAGACAATTCAGAGAAATAAACTCCGTTTTCGTGGCTCAGGAAGAATTCTACTCCCCACAAGCCATAGCCCGTCAAAGCACGAGTCACCTTTTCCGCCATCTGCTGAGCTTCAGCCAAATGTTCCGGTGCGATATGAGCCGGCTGGAAACTTTCACGGTAGTCACCGCCTTTCTGCACGTGTCCGATAGGAGGACAGAACAAAGTAGGCCCATCCTTCTGTGTCACGGTCAACAGGGTAATCTCACTGTCAAAGTGAATGAACTCTTCTACAATGAGTTCCTTAATATCCCCACGGCTTCCGCTGCATCCGTATTCCCAAGAATACTTCAAGTCTTCCTCACTCTTGGCGACAGACTGTCCCTTACCTGAAGAAGACATCAACGGCTTAATGACACAAGGATAGCCGATCTTTCCGGCAGCTTCCTTCAGTTCTTCATAAGAAGAAGCGTAAAAATACTTTGCCGTCTTCAGTCCCAGTTCCTTCGCTGCCAAATCACGGATAGCCTTACGGTTCATCGTAAAATTCACCGCACGGGCACTTGGTACAACCTGTATACCTTCTTTTTCCAAGTGATAAAGCCGTTCAGTACGAATTGCTTCTATTTCAGGAACAATTATATCCGGACGATACTTTTCTACCACACGGTCCAAAGCTTCTCCATCCAACATACTGAATACCTCGCATGCATCTGCCACCTGCATAGCCGGTGCACCTGCATAAGAGTCACACGCAATTACATACTGTCCCAAACGCTGGGCAGCAATGGTAAATTCCTTTCCGAGTTCCCCGGAACCCAACAAAAGTATTTTTTTAGTCATATTATTATAAGGTTTATGCTTCTTTCTGCAAAGATAATATTTTTCCTCGGACCTTATACTACAGCCGGCAGATTTATCAAGCCTCGACTTCTGTTTCGGCCAGTTTCTTCAATGACAGCACTTCTGTTCCATCTGCTCCCAAAAGGCTTACGGTTCCGTCTGACTTGATTTCAAAGCTACGTACTTCATCCAAAGCTTTCAAGATAGAAGACTCCACATCCATGTTCGGGCATGCCATCATGGTAGAAATCATCTGACTAAAACGGAGGGAAGCAGCCTGTCCTTCTTCCTGTGTGAAAAAACCGTTTATCGTATTGCAGCTGGCATTACCGTGTACTCTTTTTTCTGCTACATTGAAAACCAATTGCGGCTGTTTTTCCATTTCTCCTACAGGATTGCCTTTTACAGATACAATTTCCCAGGCACCATTCAAGTCGTTTACAGAAACCTCTGCCACTTCACGCTTCTGCAACAATATTACCGGCTTACCTTCCGCATCATTCAATGCTACATCTTCACCTACTGTTTCATATCCAGCCACTTTATTCAATGCTTCCAGCACATTCTGCTCCAACGTCATATCCGGACACATCATCCGGGTAGCAGCCACCTGACCAAATTTCACTTTTCCGGCATTCAGGGTATCCAATTCAAAGCTTCCCATCAGGCGATTGCATCCAGCATTACCATATAAACGGTGTCCATCCTTGTCAAAACCCAAGAATGGTGCATTTTCCGCACTCACCTTTTCTCCGTTCACTTCTACAATATTCCATTCCCCTGTAAAGTCTACTACTGCTACCGAATTCTTTCCGGTTCCACAACTCATCAGTGCGCAAGCCAAAGCTGCGGCTGCAAAATACTTCTTATTCATAACTTGTTTTTCCTTTTTAATCTTAATCATAAATTCACGAACAATCCATTTTTAAGAATTGTTCATTTACAAAAATACGTATATCCCCAGAATACTGCACCATATTTTGAATTATTTTCTATCTTTGCATACTGAACGGTAACGTTTACCGGGCATTTAAAGTTTCAAAGTAATAAATGAGTAAAGTATTGATTATCGGTGCAGGCGGTGTAGGTACCGTTGTTGCACACAAAGTGGCTCAGCATCCGGAAGTCTTTTCTGAAATCATGATTGCCAGCCGCACACAGTCAAAATGCGACGCAATTGTCAAAGCAATTGGTAACCCCAACATCAAGACCGCTAAGGTAGATGCCGACAATGTGGATGAACTTGTGTCTTTATTCAACAGTTTTAAACCCGAAATCGTTATTAACGTAGCACTTCCCTACCAGGATTTAACGATTATGGAAGCGTGTCTTCAGGCGGGAATGAACTACCTGGATACAGCAAACTACGAGCCTAAAGACGAGGCACACTTTGAATACAGCTGGCAGTGGGCATACAAAAAACGCTTTGAAGATGCCGGACTGACTGCCATTCTGGGTTGCGGATTCGACCCGGGAGTAAGTGGAGTATACACCGCATACGCAGCAAAACATCATTTCGATGAAATCCACTACCTGGACATCGTAGACTGCAATGCCGGAAATCACCACAAGGCTTTCGCTACCAACTTCAATCCGGAAATCAACATCCGCGAAATCACACAGAACGGACGTTATTACGAAAACGGACAATGGGTTACTACCCAGCCGCTGGAATTCCACAAAGACCTGACTTATCCTAACATCGGTCCGCGTGATTCTTATCTTCTGTATCACGAAGAACTGGAATCACTTGTCAAGAATTTCCCGACCATCAAGCGTGCCCGTTTCTGGATGACTTTCGGACAGGAATACCTGACTCACTTGCGTGTAATCCAGAACATCGGTATGGCCAGCATCGAACCTATCAACTACAACGGTATGGAAATCGTTCCGCTGCAGTTCCTGAAAGCCGTGCTGCCTAATCCGCAAGACCTTGGCGAAAACTACGAAGGCGAAACTTCAATCGGTTGCCGTATCCGTGGTATCAAAGACGGAAAAGAACATACTTATTATGTATACAACAACTGCTCTCACCAGGCAGCTTATCAGGAAACAGGCATGCAGGGCGTAAGCTACACCACCGGTGTACCGGCCATGATTGGTGCCATGATGTTCCTGAAAGGCTTGTGGAAGCGTCCGGGCGTATGGAACGTAGAAGAGTTCGATCCGGATCCATTCATGGAAGCGTTGAACAAATACGGATTGCCTTGGCATGAAGTATTCGACGGTGACCTGGAACTGTAATCACATTACCTTAACCATAAAAAGAATCAAGAATGAAGAAGGAGTACTCATTCTTCGTTCCTGATTCTTTTTTTCTAAAAATTTCCCTTACGATATGAATATTGGAGACAAAGCTCCCGAAATACTGGGAATCAACGAAAAAGGTGAAGAAATCCGCCTGAGCAATTATGCAGGCAAAAAAATCGTACTCTATTTTTACCCTAAAGACATGACTTCCGGCTGCACGGCACAGGCTTGCAACCTTCGCGACAACTATGCCGAACTCAAGCAAGCGGGTTACGAAGTAATAGGCGTCAGCATCAACGACGAGAAGTCACACCAGAAATTCATCGAAAAGAACCAGCTTCCGTTCACACTGATTGCCGATACGGAACACAAGCTGGTAGAGACTTTCGGTGTATGGGGAGAAAAAAGCATGTACGGACGCAAATACATGGGTACCTTCCGTACCACTTTTATCATTAACGAAGAAGGCATTATCGAACGGATTATTTCTCCTAAAGAAGTAAAGACTAAAGACCATGCCTCACAAATCTTACAGTAATTTATGGCAAAAAAAGACGAATTAGAGTTTGAAGGTGGCATTGAAAATGCCCCGAAACCCAATAACAGCGAAAAGCTGAAAGCCCTGCAGGCCGCCATGGACAAGATTGAAAAGAGCTTTGGAAAAGGCTCTATTATGAAAATGGGCGACGACCATGTGCAGGAAGTAGAAGTCATCCCGACCGGTTCTATCGCCTTGAACGCCGCACTCGGTGTAGGCGGTTATCCGAAAGGACGTATCATCGAAATCTACGGTCCGGAATCATCTGGTAAGACCACACTGGCCATTCATGCCATTGCCGAAGCACAGAGAGCAGGCGGTATCGCCGCTTTCATCGATGCTGAGCATGCATTCGACCGTTTCTATGCTGCCAAGTTAGGAGTGGACATCGACAACTTGTGGATTTCACAGCCTGACAATGGTGAACAGGCACTGGAAATCGCCGAACAGCTGATCCGTTCATCGGCCATCGACATCATTGTCATCGACTCTGTAGCTGCCCTTACCCCGAAAGCTGAAATCGAAGGCGACATGGGCGACAACAAGGTAGGTTTGCAAGCCCGCCTGATGTCACAGGCACTGCGTAAACTGACTTCTGCCATCAGCAAGACCAACACCACTTGTATCTTCATCAACCAGTTACGTGAGAAGATCGGTGTAATGTTCGGTAACCCCGAAACTACCACCGGTGGTAACGCCCTGAAGTTCTATGCTTCTGTCCGTCTGGACATCCGTCGCGCTACTCAGTTGAAAGACGGTGAAGAAGTCATCGGTAACCAGGTACGTGTCAAAGTTGTAAAGAACAAGGTAGCTCCTCCTTTCCGCAAAGCCGAATTCGACATCATGTTTGGTGAAGGCATCTCTCGCAGCGGTGAAATCATCGACTTGGGAGCTGAATTAGGCATCATCAAGAAGAGCGGTTCATGGTACAGCTACAACGACACCAAGCTGGGCCAAGGACGTGATGCGGCCAAACAGTGCATCCAGGATAACCCGGAACTGGCTGATGAACTGGAAAAACTGATTTTTGATGCGTTGAAAGACAAGGAATAAATTGATTCTTTATCTATATAGAAAACGGATTCACCGTGCTGGAGTTCAGCGGGTGAATCCGTTTTTTTGTGGCATCAATATCGCCTATAAGTTTGAATACAATATAAAAAAATGCTACAAAAGAGATTCTTTAATTTATAAGAAACTTACCCGAATGATTCAAAATATCAAACTCATTTTTTACATTTCAATAACATTTATCAACACTACACCTAATAAAAACTTCTGATACGCCCCATTATGAGAACGTACCATTTGAAGTGCCAAAGGGATGGTGCTGGTGCAGATTAGAAGAAATTGCTTATGTAACCTCCGGTAGTACACCAAATAAAGAATCATTTGCTTCTGAAGGAATACCATATCTCAAAATGTATAATCTGAGAAATCAAAAAATTGATTTTGATTTTAAACCACAATATATTAAAGCAGAAGTCCACAATGGAAAACTTAAACGTTCTCGCACAGAGGTTGGAGATTTAATTATGAATATTGTTGGTCCTCCATTAGGTAAATTGGCTATTATTCCGTCTTCTTTACCCCAAGCAAATTTTAATCAAGCAGCTGTTTTAATACGACCATTACTTTATAAAACCGTATTGACAAAGTATCTTTTTTATTATTTGTCAGAAATGTCAGAGATTAATTCTATTTCAACAAAAGGTTCAGCAGGACAAATAAATATTTCTTTGACACAATCGCAAAATATAAGAGTTCCATTACCTCCTCTTTCTGAGCAAAACAGAATCATAACAGAAATAGAATATTATTTTGTTTTAATAAATAACATTGAACAAAGTCAAATAGATTTACAAACTGCAATTAAGCAAACAAAAAGTAAAATTCTTAATCTTGCTATCCATGGTAAGCTTGTACCGCAAGATCCAAGTGATGAGCCTGCTTCTGAGTTACTAAAACGAATCAATCCGAAAGCTGAGATTACTTGTGATAACGCGCAGTATAGGAAGATTCCTAAAAATTGGTGCGCCTGCAAATTGGTTGATATATGCTCTTTCTTGTCTAGAGGAAAATCACCCAAATACTCGGAAGAAGATAAAACATACCCAGTATTTGCTCAAAAATGTAATCTAAAAGATGGTGGCGTATCATTAGAGCAAGCAAAATTTTTAGACCCTTCTACGATTAACAAGTGGAATGAAGTTTACAAATTACAAACTGGGGATATTCTTGTAAATTCAACGGGTACTGGCACTGTTGGAAGAACAAGATTATTTAATACAAATTGCTTGGGTAACTATCCATTTGTAGTTCCTGATTCACATGTTTCTGTTGTCAGAGTATTAAAAAGTATTTGTCCTCAGTATGTTTATGCTTATATATCTTCTGACTCTATACAACGGTATATGGAAGAGAATCTTGCAGGAAGTACAAACCAAAAGGAATTATATATTGGGGTTTTAGAAAATATGCATATATTCTTACCTCCTCTTGCTGAACAATACCGTATAGTTGCCAAGATAGAAAAGCTATTCTCTTCACTTAACAATATACAAAAAGCCTTAGAAGTGTAAGTAATTGCACTTCTAAAGGCTATTGACAGACTACCAGTTCACGACTTTATCTACAATTTTTTGCTGTTCACTTGCTGTACGGCGAAGATAAATGCGGGTTGTTTCAATACTTTCATGCCCCATAAGGTCGGCAAGTAGAGCGAGATCATTGAAACGGTCAAGAAAGTTTTTGGCAAAACGATGACGGAATGAATGAGGGTAAACCACTTCTTTGTTCATTCCATATTTTTCTGCAAAATGTTTGAGTTGTGATGCTATACCACGAGTGGTAATACGCTGCCCAAAACGATTTAGAAAGATATATCCAGATGTTAAGCCTTGGCCTTTTAACCATTTATCTGCCTCTGTTCGTAGAGTCTTAGGTATATATAACCTACGAATCTTTCCACCTTTACTATATAGGTCAAGATAACCTACACCGATATGTTCCGCTTTGATATGGAGCAATTCACTAACTCGTGCTCCGGTAGCAGCCATAAACCACACTATAAAATACCATTCATCATAACCATCTGTCTTGAGTCTGGCTTTGAGAAATTTATAATCTGCATCACTGATTACGTTTTCCAAAAAATTCTTCTGTTGTACCTTTACAAACTTCACTTTCAATTTTTCTTGCTTTGTAAACTCCAGATACTTGTTAATTCCCTGCAAACGAAGATTGACAGTTTGAGGTTTGAAGTTTTCGACTAAATACCCTTTGTATGCTAAAAGGTTCCTTTTGTTCACTTCCCCATAATGGTTGTAAGCATTCTATTTTCCGCCATGACAATTTTATCGGCTGTTTTTCAGCCGAT
>OGJZ01000478.1_pt1 | contig 48152 bp, 61 predicted proteins | sample 1572321 | NCBI WGS metagenome assembly OGJZ01 (sample SAMEA2582086, study PRJEB24529) | metagenome | biome: Human gut stool | place: China | collected 2011 | reverse complement strand
CATATTCTGTTTTCTCCTTTAGTTTTGTTTTACGAGTGGAAGGTCGCGAACACTCTTTATATTTTTGGCTTAAAATCAAGGTTGCTGAGGGATTGTTAATACTTCTTGGTACTGAAACGGTACTATTTTATTATAAAGTATTCAAGAGGTCCGCAATCTCTCGTTGTTTATTTGGGTATAAATGCCCATAAGTTCCGAGCGTAATCTTTATATCATCATGCCCGAGTCTTTCAGCGATAGCGAGCGGAGAAACACCCTTTTCAATCAACAAGGCAACGTGAGAATGTCTTATGTCATGTATGCGTATTCGCGGAACTCTGGCAATCTCTGAATATTTTTTCATTGGATAATATAGCGATTGCTTGGAAATTTCAAACAACCTAGTTTCGCCGTTACAATCATATATCATTGACATGTAATTTTCAAGTTCTTTCACAAGAAAATTAGGTAAGGTTATATCCCTTATTCCTTTGCGTGTTTTTGGTGGGGTTATAACGTCCTGACGCTCCATTCTCTGCAATGATTTGGTAATATGCATGATTTGTTCATCTAAGTCAATATCTCCGGCTGTGAGGGCGAATAACTCGCCTATACGAATACCGCAGTAGTAAAGCACTTGAAAAGCCATTCGTGTAGTAGGCTGCTCAATGTATGGTATGAACGCATTATACTGTTCATGCGTCCAAAAGTGCAGTGATTTGTTGCTTGCTTTTCCAATCTTCTCTATGCCGTCAAATGGATTGGAGCGTAGTCCACAGCGTTTTGCCCCATATTTATATATTGTGCGGAACATGGTATCAATTTTATTGATGTATACCTCTGAAAGTTCCGTGTTTAACAGTTCATTTTGCCACAGGATAATCATCTTCTCATTAATCTCTGAGAGCGGTATATCCTTAAATGTGGGCAAAATATGCTTAAGGGCAATATTATAGCTTCTAATCGTTGTCTTTCGTCTTCTAGGCGTATTTTCCTCTATGAAGTCATTAGAGACACTCCCGAAAGTAGTGTCTGAATCATACTGCAGGGAGCTGAGGAAACTGTATTCCCATTCCTTAGCATCTTTCTGACGTGCAAATCCTCTCTTTTTCTTCTGTTTCTTATTCCCCATGTAATCGGTATAGTAACATTTTACGAACCATGTGCCGGTCTTTTCGTCTTTGTAAGTTGGCATGTGTCTATCTCCTTTCATTTCAAGCCGGGCAGCGTGTGAAATGGTTGAAGATAATTGACATATTTTATAATTTTGACTATAATATACTTACTAAGACAGTCGAGAAGATAGCTCAAACCTATCCGCCTCGGCGAAAAATTAAAAAGTAACTATCAGAGATAGCCGCCTAATTCTTTACCAGAGAGCAGGGCGGCTATTTTCTGTCTTTGTCATTTCTGACTAATGTAATAATAGCGCATATCATAATTACAAACGTAAATAAATCCGAATATGTAACCATGTTATCATCCCCTTCCTAAGACTCGAAGCGGATGATATGGCCGCCCTCTCGGCTGCCTTAATAAGTATATTATTGTCAATGTACCGAACACAATTTTGCGTTGGGTGACTGTGTTTAGGTGTCGTGTTACGCTACACCCTTTGGAGTATCGGAAATTCAGATGACGGTTCAACCGGCGGCTCAATTTAGATCTGTCATATAAACAGTGGAGTGTCCAATTTTGGACACACCGGTTTTTACAAGCGTACTTTTAGGTACGGTGGTTATGGGTGTTAAATTATTTACTGCCGTAGATTTTCCTACACTTGCAAAGGGGGCACCAAATACTGACACCTTTTATTCTTCTGAATTATTGGTGTTTTCAATGTCTGTTGGTTCGTGTGCTGCGTACACAGTGCCATTATCTTTAGTATAATCTTTTTGGTATTTGGGACTTTCTGAAAGTAGTTTAGTGTAGTCAATAGCCTTATCTTGCCCTTCATAATTCAATTTCCGAAAATATTTTAATAGTTCAATATCTCCCATTTCTCTATTGTAACCACGTTCTGCTATATCTTTTTGGAATTTTTCAACATACACATCTATTTCATCTATAAAGGTTTTACTTTTAGTTTTCGCTGTTTCTATTAAGCTATCTGTTGATATTTCCAAGATGTCAGAAACTTTTTTTATTACGTCGGCGCTTGGCTCTCTGTTATTATTTTCATAATTTGAGTATGTAGAATATGGAATATCCAAAAGTTTAGACATTTCTTTTTGCGAAATTCCTTTAGCTTTCCTAAGTTCTTTGATAGTGCTACCAATTTGTATAAAATCATTTATTCCCATGTTGTACCTCCTACTTATTCTAAAGTATAACACATTTATATTCAAAAGTGAATATTTATTATGAAAAAGCATTAACATATTCTAAAATGAATATTATACTATGCATATATTCAAAAATGAATATAGAAAGAGGTGATAAAAAGATGAAGATTAACAGACAAAAATACGAACTTGCGAGAGCGAGAGCGTGCAAAGGACAAAAGGACCTTGAAGCTGATGGAATCCCAAAAGGCACATTGTGCCGGATTATTGGCGGCGGAGATGCAAGACCAGAAACAGTCGGCAAGATTGCTCGGTCGCTTGGCGTTGATGTAACTGAAATTATTGAAACAGAATAAAATACGCCGGGCAGCGTGTGAAGTGATTGAAAGGAGTGAAATCATGACAGTGAATCAGATCAGAGACTACACAGCCTTAGTTAGACGAAAATCGGAATTGATTCTGCAAAGTGGCAGCAGTTGGAAAGCTGAATATTCAGCTGAGATGCAGAACATTGACGAGCAGATCAGGAAGATGCGAAAGGAGTTGATTAAATGAGTAAGCAGGTATACACAGCAAAAGATATTTCAGAGATTCTCGGAGTGTCTGAGAGCAAAAGCTATCAGTATATCCGGCAAATGAACAGTGAACTTGAGGAAAAAGGATTTCTTATAGCGCGTGGCCGTGTTCCGGTGGCGTATTTTCAAGAAAGGTTTTTCGGTACAAAAACGGTAGGTGAGTAGATGGCAAGCAGAAGAGAACTACTTGACAGCATATCTTGCGATATGAGACTTGATAAGTCATTCTTTATGAAAATCTATGGCTATGAATTGACTTGGCCGGGATTTGCCGAAGATGCTCTTACACGGCTTGAATTTTTAGGCTGTAGCAGGGCTAGAGAATACTACAACCGCTTCGTTAATGAGTATGAAAAAGAGCATGATCAACAGATGAAGAATGTGGCGAAGTGGTACAAGAAACAATGTGAAAATGAAAGCAAAAGCAGAAAGGCGGCGAGTGAGTGCAGGGAGAAAGAGAAACAGCAAGAAGCGGAGAAGCAGAAGAGACGAGGGCTGCCCCGGGAATATGTAGCAAACCAGATATTGAAATGGTAGGAAGAGTATTTAGTATGCTGGATATGCAGAAGGATAAAAACATACCGATTCAATCAAGAAAGAATTGCGTTACAGTTCTTGGATGTGATCCAGTCTTGTCGGGGAAAATTAAATTCAATACATTATCAAACAGGAAGAACGTAGAAGGTGCGTTACCGTGGAATAAATCAGAGAAATTGAGGGAATGGACCAATATAGATAATGAATACTTGATTTACTATATGGAAACGTATTACCTTTTAAATTCGGACAAGAAAATACTAGCAGCGTTGGAAATGGCAGCGGATGTAAATAAATTCAATCCGTTTATAGATATGCTTAACAGCACGGTATGGGATGGAGTTCCAAGAATAGAAAATCTTTTAACAGATTATCTTGGCGTAGCTAAAAGTGAGTATTCGGCGCATTGTATGAAACTGGTTATGCTTGCAGTTATAAGCCGGGCATTTAGTCCGGGGACAAAATTTGATTATGTTCTAGTTCTTTCTGGGCGCCAAGGCATAGGAAAATCTACATTTTTCTTGAAAGTGTGTTGTAATGAAGACTGGTATTTAGAGAATTTGAAAACGATAGACAAAAATAAGGATGCAGCGGAATTGATACAGGGCAAGTTGATTGTAGAATTTAATGAACTGCTTGCAGTCAAGAGTGCGATAGAGGGCGTCAAGTCTTTCGTTACAGCTAAATCAGATGAATACCGCGGAGCGTATGCCAGAGAAAGTGAAAAGCGATACCGTACCTGTGTATTTGTTGGTACTACAAACGATGCCCAATTTTTAGTTGATAAGACAGGGAACAGAAGATTCTTACCATTGGAATGTGGAGTTGAGCCGATAGCAAAAAGTTTATTTGTTGATGATGAGCTTTTGCTATATGAGTTCAGGCAGGCATGGGCGGAAGCCTATAAAATATATCTGAGTGGAAAATTTTCATTAGTTCTTCCGAAGAAGTTACAGGAATATGTAGAAGAACTGCAGGAAGACTTTAAGGAAGATGATCCGCTAATCGGGATGATACAGAGATGGCTCGATTCAAGACAGGACGATTATACTTGCAATATGCAAATCGCATCAGATGTCTTAAATGTGGAAAATCCGGATAGGAGAACAATAAACAGGATAATGGATATTATGAACAACTCTATTTCCGGATGGGAGCGAAAAGGCACACATAGATTTGCCGAATTTGGTAAGCAGAAGGCTTATGTAAGAACGTCGGAATATATAGAGCATTACGAAGGCGAACTTCCATTTACTTAATTATCGTTTTCAGAGTTACCACATCATTGCCTGTATCGTTTCCGCAAAAACCGCGTATTTTCAAGGAAAAACAGTAATAGTAACGAGGGTAACTAACATTTTATAAAAAAATAACTTTTTACAGAAATACCATAATTCTGCGAAAAAAAGTTAATAGAAGTAGCGTTTCTATCGTTCCATCGTTGCCAGAAAGGAGAAAAAATGAGTAAATGCAAAAATTGTGATCCATTTGAATGTTATGACGCACTTGTTATATTAACTAGACAGGGCGTTGTTATGACTTCAAATGATGCACAGCTTACGCTTAAAGAGGATGCTAAGTTGTACGAGTTAAATAAAATTATTGCAGATAGAACAAGACGAATGAAAGAAGAGGAAGAGAAAAATAAAGTTCGCTGGGATAAAATCGTAGAGGAATTGTTTTGAATAAATAAAAGGAGAAAAACCATGAATGAATTATTAGAAACAACAAAGATTGAAACATTAAAACGAATCGCTGACGCATTGGAAGAGATTTCTTCTGTAGGTATTGCACAGAGAGATTCTGTCACCCGTATTGCAGAGGTATTAGAGGGAATCGATCAGAGCCTTACCAGCATTTCTAACAGCTTAGTAGATATGGCAACCACACATCCACTTGATGACTGTATCAGTAAGACAAAATCCGGGAGTATGTTGTGCGTTACAGGGAATATAACAAATTATGGATACTAAGAAAAACGCCCTCATCTAACGCCAATTAGACAAGGGCAAACACTGGACAAGCCAGCTAGACAATACGCTTTAATAATAGCATGGCGTCCAGGGAAAGGACAAGAGAAAATTATGAAATATGAGATTGTTAACGAAAAATTAAATATAAAAGCTTGTACCATTGGAGACTTAACTTTTGAACAAGTAAGAAGTTTCTTAGAGGCACGGAATGACGGGAGCTCAATTTCTACATTAACAGCTTTTATTGACGAAGAAGATGAGGCGTTGGTATTAAATAAAGACGATAAGCGCTATGACTTATATCTTGCAATGTGTGAAAAGTATCTATCAACTACAGATGAAAAACGAACCAATTTCAGAGAAAAGTCAAAAGATAATCCACATTATAACACTGTCTGCCTTTTAGATAAATTGATAGAAATGCGTAGGGTTGGAGAAATTATGAAGATGTTAGGAAATCAGAAAGAAAAATATGCTGACTATCCGAAGCATGTTTTTGATGGCATTATCAAGAAGTATGATTTTTCAGATGAACGGTTTCACATGTGGAAAGCGTATACTTACGGCATCATTCAAGGGAAAAGAGCAGAACGAGCAAGAAGAAAGGCAGGTGCAGTCAATGAAGCCAATTAATACATACAAGAAATGTTTATGCTGTGGCAGTAAGTATCAAGCTACAGCAGAGCGAAAGAAATGTCTGTGCGGTGGTCATTTGTATCTGATCGGCACTGTTTACCAGCCAAAAGCAAAGTAGTAGAACGGCTTAATATACACGGAGATGCATTCATATTTAGCAATATTCTGAACAAAAGCTGCCTTTTCTAGAACGGTGTACTAACACTTGAACCGGACGGCAGCAGAACAATAATAGATAGATCGGCGCTCCGGTGTGCTACCAATACTACCGGAGCAAATCAAAATAAAAAAGCTGTCCTTGCTGGGGAGCTGCGCTAACAGCAGAACCGGCACGATAGCAGAGAGAGGAGCAGAAAGCGAATGTTAGAGAGAGAAGAAATGTTAAAAACTATTCAACAAGCATTAAATGAATCATCATATAAGCAGGTTAAGAAAATTTATTATCTTATGATGGGTATGAGAATGGCACAGGAGAAAGAAGAGTATGAGCGTGAAGATTAAAATATCATATACCACAGACGAGGAGTTGGAAGAGGTTACAAGGCCTCTTTCCTCTCTTGTAAAGAATTGGAAGAAACAACCGGCAAAGGGGAAATATAAGAGGGCTTACGGTATCTTAAGCCGTGAGCGAAGCCCGAACGAAGCGAGAAAAAGTATGAAAGGAGATGGCCCAGGTGAATGATTCAAATTTAATACCGAACACCGAGCGAAGCCCGGAGGAACTACGGGAAATGGGAAGAAAGGGTGGAATTGCATCGGGTAAGTCAAGACGTAAGAAAAGGGAGCTACAGAAGTTGGCCAAGATGTTGATTGATAAGCAGATAGCGGAGTCATTTAAGGAAATGGTAGGTATGAAAGAGAAAGAGGAAGAGTGAGAAGAGAAGTATTCGAGCGTTAATATGTATAAAAGTATCTGAAAGGCGTCCTGTAGAAATATAGGGCGTTTTTGTGCGTATAAAATACGTATTTCCTATTGACAAAACACTGTTAAGTGCGTATAATATACGTATAAACAAATGATAAGGAGACATACTTAATGAAAAGAAGAGAATTAGTTAAGTTGCTCGAAGACAATGGATGGTATATGAAACGGAATGGCGGAAACCATGATATATACACAGATGGAAATAGAACGGAACCTATTCCACGGCATCCAGACATCAACGAAAGACTTGCAAGAAACATCATCAAGAAGTTAGGGCTTAAATAGCTCTGACTACTTGAGTGTAATCATTAGGTATAAGCATTGATATGTAAGTGTGTGGAGGAAGAACAAATGGGTAAATTACAACGAATGGCATATCCAGTTGTGATATCGAAAGAAAATGATGGATTTTATTATGTAGAAATTCCGGATTTTGATATTGCAACTCAGGGTGAAAGTGTAGCAGATGCTATGGAAATGGCGAGAGATGCAATTGGAATTATGGGAATTGATTATTTGGATGATGGAAAAGAGCTTCCAGTACCTAATTCAAGACAATTTCAGAAAAATGATGAAGACATTATTACATTAGTTGATGTGGATTTTGTTGAATACAGAAAGAAAGTAGATAACAAGGCAGTGAAAAAGAACTGTACAATTCCATATTGGCTGAATGTGGAAGCAGAAAAAGCGGGAATTAATTATTCGAAGATTCTTCAAGATGCATTAATAAGCATTTTGGGAATATCTAAAAGTGTTAACTAATTCTCTAGTTATATAATTGATTGGCACCTTATCAATAATGATAGGGTGCTTTTCCAATACATAAAACATTCCATTCCTCACATACTATATCCGAGGTGAGAAAATGGATAAGAAGGATCGAGAGAAGTTGAACAGAAAGAAAAGCAATGAAGAATTCAACAGTATTACTCAAAAGGTAAAGCCGGAGAATCAGAAGCAGACGCACAATGTCCGGGCTAAAGCGGTAGAACCGAAGAACAGACGGGTATAAGGCATCCGAGTAATTGGGTGTCTTTTTTATTGCCATCGGTCAAGAAAAAGGGTTATACTAAGGTTAAAGGTTTTGATACTAAAGAATGGAGTTGTCAACAAGTAAGATGAAAGAAAAGAAAGATAAAATTATGTGGACGTGGATCAAAAAGAACATAAAACAAGTTGTTTTGTGGAGCGTAATTATTTTGATTTTTATTCCGCTTGCGGTATATTGTTTATCTGAAATATCGTTTCTTCCAGTAACAGGAGGAAATGATTGGGCAGGATTTTGGGGTGGATATTTTGGAGCAATAATTGGTGGAATATGCACAGTTGTAGGTGTATTTTTATCAATTCGATATGAAAAAGAAAAAAGTCGAGAAAATGATGAGCGTGCTGTTCTTCCATACATAGCTTTAACAACTTTAGAGGTAGAAAATAATGTTAATTTTTTTAATTTGAAAAGCTTGGATGATATGAAAGACGATAATCAGACACAAGGGTATAGAGAATTTCTGCTTGATCGAGTTTATTTTATTGTTGAAGGTGATGAAATAGTACCTAAACGGAAATTATCAAAAGAGCAACGGATTTTATTAGAGAATAATGGAAATTATAATAAAGAGATTGCAAAGGGCTGTTCTTCCATAGTGCATAAAAAAATGATTTCGATACCTATCATATTAGAGAATGTAGGGAATGGTGCCGCGGTAGACTTTAGAATGGGATTACATTTGGGTGGGACTGAATACAATGGTAAAGGTATTCAATATACTGTTCCGAAACATTTGACAATAGGTAAAACATTTTATTTAAATATCTATTTTGAGGATATAAGTGAATATGTCGAGAATAAAGAATTTGTATTAAGAGTGTGTTATGAAAATATATATACTCAAGCCTATATCCAAGAATACCCGATTCATATTGAAAATGGTATTTTACAATTTGACTTAGGTCCGAAGCAAAGGAAAATATAGGCCAATACTGTTGAATATAGTAAAAGGATCATAAGATTCTGATGGGAGTTATTTTGCTCCCTAATAATGTCTTTTATGCTTGAAAATCACGCATGAGTGAGCTGGAACCTTTGTAAATAAAAGGAAATACTTGCATCCCTTCTATGGTAGTGGTACAATGCAATTAAATAAATGATAACGAAGTACCCCAACGGAAGTTGGAAGCCTAAAGGCGTGGGAATGGTTAGAAGTCAAAAGAGTGGACTTCTGCCGTTTCTGCGTCTTTTTTGTTTGCGTGGGAAGAGTAAAGAAAGGAGTAGTGAAAGTATGCAGCATGGAGTAGTGAAGTGGTTTGATCCAGTCAAGGGCTATGGTTTTATTGCCGGAGACACAGGAGCGGATATCTTCGTACATCAGAGCGATATTCTGATGAAAGGTTTTCGCAATTTGGAAGTTGGCCAAAGAGTCAGCTATCAGATCGAATCAACGGATAAGGGCAACAAGGCAATCAATGTAGTAGTGGAGTAATTGAAAAAGGAGATAAAAAATGGGACAAAGCAAATACAGAAAACAGTTGAATAAAGTACTGGTAAATTATGTTAACAGAACGCAGCCATTGCTTGAAAAGTACGAAGAGCAATATAATGGTTCTAAAAATAATTATCAGCAGGAACAGGCGAAAAAGCTCATGGAGAAAATTGAGGATTCAAAAAGATTGGCTTTTGAGGAATTGGAAGAGGTGTATCATTCTTATCTTGAGAGACTGGATAAGAAAGCGAAATCAATTACCGGAGCGGATATTGACAAAGCGGATATCATTTTACTTGAAAGTGATTTATACACTTTGAATCAAGAAGAATTTGATGTTTTGCAAGATAAATACGAAGGCAACAGATCTATGGAGCGTATACTTGCAGGATATGCAAACAAGAGAGGAAAAGCAGACAGAGAAAATGCAACAGATACGCTCAAAGGAATGTTGGTTTGTCGGTTTATGAGTGATGAAGAAAAAAGAGGGCTTGCCAGCAAGTTATACAAAGAGTGCGAAAGCTGGATTGCGAATGATAATGGATTTGGAATTGCTGACTATGTGCTTAGCATGGCAGGGGATATGTTCGGAGCAGCGGATAAGTTGAGAGAATAAAGGAGAATAGAAGAGTATGAGTAAAATTAACACAAATGCAGTAAAAGAACAGGCGATTAACATAATGGGAGATTTAAAGAATCTTGTATCGCTTTACATGGGAAATGATCGAGAAGTGGCAGGAATAGAGGGGAATGCCATTTGGTCAAGAGAGCATAAGGATGATCAGATCAAGGCTATCAGAGAACGATTGGCAGCAAATACAAGAAAAGAGTTTGACAATCTGCAGGAGCATTTTGAAGCTATGATTGAGGTTATGCGGGAGAATGATAATATCTATGATTTTTCAGATCCGGAGTTTTCTTCCTGTCTCGCACTGATGTCAGCGGCAGAGAAGGCACTTCCACATGAAACGATTGTGGGAATTGCTGGGAAATTTTTAGGGAATCGACAGGCGTTACTTGCACTTGCAGAGGTGGCAAAGGGAGCCAATAAGGACACCTTGAGTAAGATGGTTTTTAATACAGAATCAGAATATGAGAGATTGCAAGACAGGCTGATTGGATTGGATATCAATTTTCCGGAGAGTATTCTGATGCTTCCGGAGTTTAAAGACGATATTCTCAAAATTGTAGAAGCCTGTGGCGAAGAGTTGAAAGAATCGGAAAAGGATCTCGGAGCAGATTATCAAGAAATCGTAACGATGCAGATGCGTGCAGCTATGGGATTGCCTAAATAATCAATAAGGATATAGAGTGCCCTGAGCATCCGATGGAGTGCTTGGGGTATTTTGAAAGGTGGCGTAAAAGATGGACAATGAACAGTTAGTTGCCCGGATCAGAGCCGGAGTTGATACTGCTGACAATATGCTTGCGTTGTATGAGCAGAATCACGGCTTTATCCATAAGATGGCGTTGAAATATTCGGGATATGCAGAAATAGAAGATTTAAAGCAAGAGGCTTATATAGGCTTGTGTGCAGCAGTAGAGCACTATGACGAGGATAAGGGCGTGGCGTTCATCAGTTACGCAGGCTTTTGGATCAAGCAGACTATGCAGCGCTATATTGATAATTGTGGCGGTGTGGTAAGACTTCCGGTCCATGCGAGAGAGTGGATAGCGAAATACAAGAAGATATTGCGGGAGTATCGCCAATATTATGGCTGTGAGCCGTCTGAGCGTGAGCTGTGCCACCTTTTAGGCGTTGACCGGGAAAAGCTCCGCACAATACAGGAAAATGCGAGAATCGGGCAGATAAAGAGCTTGAGCGAAGTGATGGGCGGAGAAGAGGAAGATTTCACGATTGAGGACACTATAGCATCAGATGAGGATATAGAGGCAGATGTTGCTGAAAGATTAGATACTGCCGCCATGAAGAAAGAGCTGTGGATTGCGGTTGATCAATTGCCAAAGGAGCAGGCGGAAGTTATCAGGAAAAGATACCAGCAGAGCATGACAAGGAAAGATACAGGAGAGGCTCTTGGTATTGCTGCAGGTGCGGTGCAGAATTTGGAAAGCAAAGCCATAAGAACGCTTAGAACCCCAAGTAGATCCCGGAAGTTTAAGCCGTATTTTGAGCAATATCTATCAGCACACAGCTATCAGCATGTAGGTGTTGAGAATTTCCAAAGAACGTGGATGAGTGAGGTTGAGCGTGAGGCGTTGCGGGAAATGGAATGGGAAAAGGAGCATGAGCGGATTATGGAAGAGAATGCAAGAATCAAGGAGATGTTAGGGTATGCATAGCGGTGTTGTGTGATACTAATATGATACTGAAATATCTGCAATAGATAAAATTAAATGTTTTTGATGTGAATTTAGCAGTTAAAAATCAGAATAAAAATCTGAAAAAGTATATAAAAACATGAAAGACATTGTGCAGAAGTAAGCCGTGCGAATAGAAATAAGACAGGACTCCCTATGCTTGCATAAAGGGAGGACTGTCGTTTTCTATTCATAGGGCATATGCCCGTCAAGCGAACGAACTTGTTCGTGAGTTTGTGAAGCACTGCCGTAGTAAGACGATTGGAAATGTTGAAAAGTTCGTTTAAAATCAAGGTTTACAGACATTTTTCTTCAAAGAAAAGGTACCGTAGAATACCGCAAAATATCGTAACAGATTTTTAAAATGGAGTAAATTTGGAGTAAAAGTTGAAAGAAAATGGAGTAAATATTTCAAAGATGTAATGAGAAATGGCGTAGATAGTAGAAATATTATTTGCGTCATTTATCATTTGTAAAAGTAGGGGGCAACTTTATTGAATTTGTGATAAAATAGAAAAAACATCTTGACTCTCCAGTGACGTAACGGTTTACGATGAAATGGAAAGGAGGACCTATGAAAACAGTAAAAGAAGTATCAGAACTGACAGGAATCAGTATAAGAACATTACGATATTATGATGAAATTGATTTGTTAAAACCTGCTAAAGTAACAGAAGCAGGATACCGCTTATATGATGAAAGGTCATTGAAAAAATTACGTCAGATTATGTTTTTTCGGGAACTGGAAGTTCCATTGTCGGAAATAAAAGCAATTATGAAGGACTCTGAAAGTGATAATCGTAAGATTCTCGAAACACAGAAAATGATGTTAGAAATGAAACGGAATCGTCTGAACGGTATTATCGAATTGATTTCTGATGTGTTAAAAGGAGAGGACAAGATGAGCTTTGAAGCATTTAATGAAGATGATATTCAAAAAATAATTCTACATTCTTTAGAAATTATGAGTGAAGTAGATAAGAAAATAATTATCGAGCATTATGGAGATATTGAGAAGTTTAAAGAATCTGTTGCGGAAAGCTTTAAAGATGAAAAGGCATGTGAGCATTTAATTAAGATATATGGAAGTAAAGAAAAAGCAGTAGAAGCAAGTCTGAAGTTAACAGGAAGTAGAGAAGAAGTTACAGAGCAAAAAAATGAGATGGACTTGATTTATAAACAGTTTGCTTGTGCAATGGAAAATTCAGATAAAGATATGTCAATGGAAGCAGTAAAAAGATTGGGGGAAAGTTGTAAAAATTTTTTTAAAATGGATAATGCAAGAGTGTTACTATTAGAAATTGCAAAAGATTATTTGAATCATTCTCAGTTGGAAGAAGCCACAGATAAGCAGTATGGAAAAGGGATTACAAAATACATTGGTTCAGCGATATATCGGTATTATGGTGTAGAAAACTTGGAATAAATAGATGTTACCGAAATGGAAACAAAGGAAATACATACTGGTACTTTTATTTTAAGTGCTATCGTTATATGATGTGAATGAAAGAGAGGTATGGAGTATGGCATTAAGCGATAACATCAAAAAATTCAGAGGAGAAAAAAATCTCACTCAGCAACAACTTGCAGACAAGTTATATGTTTCAAGGCAGACAGTTTGCCGTTGGGAAAATGGTTCGAGATGTCCAGATTTGATTATGGCAAAAAAACTGGCATTAGAACTAGATGTAAGTATGGACGAACTTATATCTGATGAAGATGTAAATGACATTCAAGTAAATTATGGAATATGGAAATCAGAGAGGATACAAAATCGGATACACTTGCAAGAACTCCGTAAAAAATTATTGGGCGTTATGGAGATTTTGGGCTCTGTATTTATGGCGCTTATTCTGCTTTTTCGTATTCAGTTAGAGAGGGATATACCGGTATGGCTTACTATTAGTTTCTTTTGTGTGGCAATTCCATTGATTGTAATGAATTTACTGATTTCTAAAAAGTTGAGAGAAATGTAGTGACGTCAAGAAACAAAGCGTAGCCGATACGCCGTAGGGCAGTCCCTGCGGACAGGACGCAATCAAATAGCACTATCTGTCCGCAAAGCCACCGCACGTCTACATTTTTTTACCTTTTGCTTTCATGGCAAATTTGATCTATTCTGTAATTATATAATTTTTGATTGAAGTTCACATTACACTGTGTTAAAATCAATGTCACAAATCAAAACTTCTAAGAAGTTTCTAATATTTCTAATTTTGTGTGACAATCGTCACAAATAAAATCCAACCTGTAAGATACAAAAGAAAGCCGGTGATGCCTATGGGAGTATTTTCTCTTTTTGTTGATTGATTCGTAAAATGATGTTTGATACAATGAAGGAGGAACAAAGATTGACATTACATAAAATAAATAAGAAGTATAAAGACAGATTATTTCGCCTTATTTTTCAGGACAAGAAAGATTTGCTGGAGCTTTACAATGCGATAAATAACAGTGATTATACCAATCCGGAAGATTTGACAATTACAACGATTGAAGATGTTGTATATATGGGGATGAAGAATGATTTGTCATTTCTGATTGATGATGTGCTGAATCTTTATGAACATCAAAGCTCGTATAGCCCAAATCTGCCATTACGCGGGCTGTTTTATTTTTCATCTCTGTATCGGGAGCAGATTGAGTCGGTAAAACAGCGGTTGTATACGAATTCACCACTTTATATTCCGTTTCCACAGTATCTTGTTTTTTACAATGGGACGAAAGAAGAACCGGAACGGCAGGAACTGAAGCTGAGCGATTTGTTTATCACAAATGGGAAGGGAGCAACACCAGCATTAGAATGTACTGCGTTAGTTCTTAATATTAATCTTGGGCATAACCGAAGGTTGATGGAAAAGTGCAAAGCATTGAAGGAATATGCTCAATTTATTGCGATTATTCGTGAAAATATAGCGGTGGGAATGATATTTGAAGATGCTGTAGAAAATGCTGTGGATGTCTGTATTAAGAAGGGAATACTGTCTGAGATACTTCGGAAAAACCGAGCGGAGGTTATTGAAATGATTTTGACAGAGTATGATGAGAATGAATTTCGAGATTTTTTGAAAGAAGAGGCATGGAATGAAGGTCATAAGGCTGGAATGGAAGACGGAATAGAGCGTGGAATGCGAACTGGATTGATTGAGGGGACGATTAAGACCTGCATAGATTTTCAGATATCCAAAGAACAGACAATGGAGAAACTTAAACAAGATTTTTCAATGTCGGAGGAAGAAGCAGAGCAGTCTGTAGAAAAGTATTGGAAATAAAAATGTAGGCGAAGGAATACTGTCTGAGGTACTTTGGAAAAACCGAGCGGAGGTTATTGAAATGATTTTGACAGAATATGATGAGAATGAATTTCGAGATTTTTTGAAAGAAGAAGCATGGAATGAGGGGCACAAGGCTGGAATAGAGCGTGGAATGCGAACAGGACTGATTGAGGGAACGATTAAGACCTGCATGGATTTTCAGGTATCCAAAGAACAGATAATAGAGAAGCTTCGAAAAGATTTTTCGATATCGGAGGAAGAAGCAGGGAAGTTTGTAGAAAAGTGTTGGAAATAAAATTGAAGAGAGGTGAGAATTGTTTGGTAGAATTAGAGGGCAGTTCTCTACCTTCAAAATTTTAACATCTAAGAAGTTTTTAACATTTCTAAAATTCTGTGGCGGTCGTCACAAATAAAATCCAACTTGTAAGATACAAAAGAAAGTCGGTGATGCCTATGGGAGTATTTTCTCTTTTTGTTGATTGATTCATAAAATGATGTTTGATACAATGAAGGAGGAACAAAGATTGACATTACATAAAATAAATAAGAAGTATAAAGACAGATTATTTCGCCTTATTTTTCAGGACAAGAAAGATTTGCTGGAGCTTTACAATGCGATAAATAACAGTGATTATACCAATCCGGAAGATTTGACAATTACAACGATTGAAGATGTTGTATATATGGGGATGAAGAATGATTTGTCATTTCTGATTGATGATGTGCTGAATCTTTATGAACATCAAAGCTCGTATAGCCCAAATCTGCCATTACGCGGGCTGTTTTATTTTTCATCTCTGTATCGGGAGCAGATTGAGTCGGTAAAACAGCGGTTGTATACGAATTCACCACTTTATATTCCGTTTCCACAGTATCTTGTTTTTTACAATGGGACGAAAGAAGAACCGGAACGGCAGGAACTGAAGCTGAGCGATTTGTTTATCACAAATGGGAAGGGAGCAACACCAGCATTAGAATGTACTGCGTTAGTTCTTAATATTAATCTTGGGCATAACCGAAGGTTGATGGAAAAGTGCAAAGCATTGAAGGAATATGCTCAATTTATTGCGATTATTCGTGAAAATATAGCGGTGGGAATGATATTTGAAGATGCTGTAGAAAATGCTGTGGATGTCTGTATTAAGAAGGGAATACTGTCTGAGATACTTCGGAAAAACCGAGCGGAGGTTATTGAAATGATTTTGACAGAGTATGATGAGAATGAATTTCGAGACTTTTTGAAAGAAGAGGCATGGAATGAAGGACATAAGGCTGGTCGAGAAACTGGATTGCTTGAGGGGATGATTAAGACCTGCATGGATTTTCAGATATCCAAAGAACAGACAATAGCGAAACTTAGAAAAGATTTTTCAATGTCAGAGGAAGAAGCAAAGCAGTCTGTAGAAAAGTATTGGAAATAAAAGTAGCGAAATTATGTTGATCGGAGCAGCACTGTCATGCTTTGTGGTATCATATATGGCAATTTTACATGAAGGAATTTACATGAATTTTCAAAATTGTCTTGACACAAAAAAAATCATGTGCTATTGTAATAAAAAATTTAATACGTCAAACCGTTGAAGCGGAGATAACGGCAATGATGCCTTTACAGAGAGTTTGGGATGCTGAGAACCAGATGAGAAACAAGTTGTCAAATGGACCGCGGAGGGTGCAGTCAAATGTAAAGTTTATATTTACAGAGTATTCTGCAACGTGTAGGCATACGTCAGTTGCCGAGGGTATGTTTGTATCCTGCTAAGAGCACGGAGATTCCGTGAATTCAAGGTGGCACCGCGGATTGTGTCGTACCTGTTATACATGTACACTATTCGTCCTTGACAGAAACTATCATTCTGTCAAGGACGTTTTTTTGTGGTATAAAAACGCTATTCAAGAACTGAAAAAATTTTGACAGAATGTAATTGTGACTTGAACAAAGTGTGTAAGAGGAGGTCGTGATTATGAAAATATTACCGGAATTTCGTGAAGTGAAAAAGATTGCAGAGAGCGGACAATACAATGTTGTGCCAATCAGTTGTGAGATTTTATCTGATTTTACAACACCAATTGAGACGATGAAAATATTGAAAAATGTATCCACACATTGTTATATGCTGGAGTCGGCTGTGGCAGATGAACAGTGGGGACGTTATACCTTTCTTGGATTTGCGCCCAAGTTAGAAATCACCTGTATTGACGGGGAAATGCAAATTGGGAATGTCAAAATTGAGACGGAGAATCCTTCAGAGCATATCAGACAGATTCTTGCAGATTACAAAAGTCCTCGATTTGCGTATCTGCCTTCTTTTACAGGAGGACTAGTCGGTTATTTTTCTTATGACTATCTGGGATACAGTGAACCATCTGTGAGATGCAGGGTGGAAGACAGTGAGGCATTTAAAGATGTGGATTTGATGCTGTTTGATAAAGTCATTGCATTTGATCATGTTCGTCAGAAAATCATTTTGATTGTAAATATGTCTCTGGACGATATAGAAGTTGGTTATAACAAGACGGTGCTGGAGTTAAAACAGCTTGTAGAATTGTTGAAAAAAGGTGAAAAAAAGCAGGAAACAAAAGGATGTTTGATGGGAGAAGTCATACCACTGTTTGAGAAAGAGCAATTCTGTGGCATGGTAGAACAGGCAAAACAATATATCCGGGAGGGAGATATTTTCCAGATTGTACTTTCTAATTGTCTGAGTGCCCCGTTTGAAGGAAGTCTGCTGAATACTTACCGCATGCTTCGGACAATTAATCCGTCGCCATATATGTTTTATTTTTCCGGTACGGATGTTGAGGTTGCCGGTGCATCGCCGGAGACTTTGGTGAAACTGGAAAATGGAATTTTGCATACATTTCCGCTTGCAGGAACGAGACCGAGGGGGAAAACAAATGAGGAAGACAGAGCCCTTTCGCAAGAACTGCTTGCAGATGAAAAGGAACTTGCAGAACATAATATGCTAGTTGATCTTGGAAGAAATGATCTCGGAAAAATCAGCAGATTTGGAACGGTGAAGGTAGAAAAGTTTCATACTATCGAATACTTCTCGCATGTCATGCATATCGGATCGACTGTGCGTGGGGAAATTTGCAAGGGAAAAGATGCGCTTGATGCAATCGAGGCGGTACTGCCTGCCGGAACGCTTTCAGGTGCTCCGAAAATCAGGGCGTGTCAGTTGATCGGAGAGTTGGAGAATAACAAACGTGGCATTTACGGAGGGGCAATCGGGTACATTGATTTTACCGGAAATATGGATACCTGTATTGCAATTCGCATTGCATATAAGAAAAACGGAAAGGTATTTGTAAGGTCAGGAGCGGGAATTGTCGCCGATTCTGTTCCGGAAAAAGAATATACAGAGTGCATCAATAAGGCAAAAGCTGTTGTGGATGCATTGAAATTGGCAGAGGAGGGAGAAATATGATTTTACTGATTGATAATTATGATAGTTTTTCTTACAACCTGTATCAGCTGATCGGTGAGATGGAGCAGGATATTCGGGTGATTCGAAACGATGAGATGACAGTGGAAGAAATCAGAGCGTTGAATCCCAAACGCATCATTCTCTCGCCCGGACCGGGAAGACCAGAGGATGCAGGTGTTATTATAGAAGTGGCAAAGACACTTGGAAAAAAGATTCCAACATTTGGTGTCTGCCTTGGGCATCAGGCAATCTGTGCAGCGTTTGGAGCAACGGTCACCTATGCAAAAGAACTGATGCACGGGAAACAGTCGCAGATTACATTTGACAAGGACTGTTTGCTATTTCAAGCTTGTCCGGAAAATATGCAAGTGGCGCGCTATCATTCACTTGCGGCTGAGATGAAAACGATGCCGGAATGTCTGAAAGTGACAGCGAAAACGGAAGATGGAGAGGTCATGGCAGTACAGCATAAAGACTATCCGATTTACGGGGTGCAGTTTCATCCAGAATCAATTATGACGCCAGATGGAAAAACCATGTTAAAAAATTTCTTGCAGGGGGGTATGAGCAGATGATCAAAGAAGCAATTGTAAAAATCGTAAATAAAGAGGATCTTACTTATAAAGAGGCATATGCGGTGATGAATGAGATTATGAGCGGAGAGACAACTGCCACACAGAATGCGGCGTTTCTTGCGGCGCTTTCCACGAAGAGCGCAAGGGTCGAGACGACAGACGAGATTGCCGGCTGTGCGGCGGCAATGCGGGCACATGCCACAAAGGTGGAGACAGATATGGAATTGTTTGAGATTGTAGGAACAGGTGGAGACAATGCCCATAGCTTTAATATTTCGACTACATCGGCGCTTGTCGCAGCTGCCGGTGGAATGAAAGTGGCAAAGCATGGAAATCGGGCAGCATCTTCCCAGTGTGGAACAGCAGATTGTCTGGAGGCGCTTGGTGTGAACATTCAGCAAAGCCCTGAAAAATGCGTGGAACTTTTGCGGGAAGTGGGAATGTGCTTTTTCTTCGCACAGAAATATCATGCATCTATGAAATATGTGGGAGCGATTCGTAAGGAGCTTGGTTTTCGCACAGTGTTTAATATTTTAGGACCACTTACCAATCCGGGGACACCGTCTATGCAGCTTTTGGGAGTATATGACGAATATCTTGTGGAACCACTTGCTCAGGTGTTGATCAATTTGGGAGTGAAACGAGGAATGGTTGTGTATGGGCAGGATAAATTAGATGAGATTTCTATGAGTGCGCCAACAACTGTTTGCGAGATTCGGGACGGATGGTTCAAGTCTTCTGTAATCACTCCGGAAATGTTTGGGTTTGAGCGTTGTACAAAAGAAGAGTTAAGAGGTGGAAGCCCAAAGGAGAATGCGGATATTACGCTCAGTATTTTAAACGGAGAACGCGGACATAAGAGAAATGCAGTTCTGATGAATGCTGGAGCATCATTGTATATCGGGGGTAAGGCGGAAAGTATGGAGGAAGGAATTGCACTTGCAGGCAGACTGATTGATTCCGGAAAAGCACTCGAGACTCTGCGCAGACTGATAGAAATAAGCAATCGTCAGGAGGTGAAAGAATGACTGTTTTAGAAGAACTCGCAGATTATGCAAAAGAGCGTACCAGGCAGGCAAAAAGAAAAATATCGCCTGAACAGATGAGGGGGAGAGCACTGGAACTGCCAAAGGGAATATTTGCATTTGAAAAAGCACTGAAAAAGCCGGAACTCTCTTTTATTTGTGAATGTAAGAAAGCATCTCCATCGAAAGGAGTGATTGCTTCTGATTTCCCGTATCAGAAAATTGCAAGGGAATATGAGGCGGCGGGAGCTGACTGTATCTCAGTGCTGACGGAACCCAGATGGTTTTTAGGAAGTGACAGGTATCTGGAAGAGATTGTAAGTATGGTTAAAATTCCGTGTATCCGCAAGGATTTTACAGTGGATGAATATATGATTTACGAGGCGAAGGTGCTTGGGGCATCCGCAGTACTTTTAATCTGTTCGATTCTTTCAAAAGAACAGATTCGTGAATACATTCAGATTTGTGATATGCTCGGGCTTTCCGCTTTGGTTGAGGCACACGATGAACGGGAAGTGCAGATGGCGGTGGACGCAAAGTCACGCATTATCGGTGTCAATAATCGGAATCTCAAAGATTTTTCGGTGGATACGGACAACAGTCGCAGGCTGCGGGAACAGATTCCAACGGAAATCTTGTTTGTGTCGGAAAGTGGTGTTCAAAGTGCAAAGGATGTAAAAAAACTTCGTGAGATTGGGGCGGATGCTGTACTGATCGGTGAGACACTGATGCGTGCCGCAGATAAAAAGGCAAAGCTGAGAGAACTGCGAGGTGTGATATGACGAAGATAAAACTGTGCGGTTTGAGGCGGGTTTGTGACATTGAGGCAGCCAATGCCCTGCATCCGGAGTATGTTGGGTTTGTATTTGCAGCGAAAAGCAGGAGATATATAAGTCCTGAAAAAGTAGCGGAACTTAGAAAATATTTGCAGACAGGGATACAGGTGGTCGGTGTGTTTGTAAATGAAGAGCCAAAGCAGGTTGCAGGACTTCTAAACAGCGGTGTCATAGATATAGCGCAGCTTCATGGTGAGGAAGACAACGCATATATAAAAATACTTCGAAAGATGTCTGACAGACCGATCATTCAGGCATTTCGCATAAAGATGGAAAAAGATGTTAAGAGGGCAGAGGAAAGTGAAGCGGATATGCTCTTATTGGATTCCGGAGCGGGGACAGGAAAAGTGTTTGACTGGAAGCTGATCCAAACGATAGAAAGACCTTATTTTCTTGCAGGAGGCATTACAAGCCACAATGTATCCGAGGCGATACAAAGATTGCATCCGGATGGCGTGGATGTCAGTTCCAGCATTGAGACAGATGGGAAAAAAGATCAGAAAAAAATGGCGGCATTTGTCGCAGCAGTAAGAAGGGAAGAGAAAATATGACAAATCAAAATGGACGTTTTGGCATTCACGGTGGACAGTACATTCCGGAAACCTTGATGAATGCAGTGATTGAATTGGAAGAAGCGTATAATTATTATAAAAACGACCCGGAATTTAACCGGGAACTTACGGAATTATTAAACGAATATGCGGGGAGACCGTCAAGACTTTATTTTGCACAGAAGATGACAAAAGATCTGGGCGGGGCGAAGATTTATCTGAAACGTGAAGACTTGAATCATACTGGTGCACATAAAATCAATAATGTGCTTGGTCAGGCGCTTCTTGCAAAGAAGATGGGAAAAACACGTTTGATTGCAGAGACCGGAGCCGGTCAGCATGGAGTTGCCACTGCTACGGCAGCTGCGCTTTTAGGAATGGAATGTGTGGTGTTTATGGGAGAAGAAGACACAATCCGGCAGGCGCTCAATGTGTATCGGATGCGGCTTCTTGGAGCGGAAGTGATACCGGTCAGAACAGGAACTGCCACTTTAAAAGATGCGGTCTCTGAGGCAATGCGGGAATGGACTTCACGCATCAGTGACACACATTATTGTCTCGGCTCGGTGATGGGACCGCATCCGTTTCCTACGATTGTGCGTGACTTTCAGGCTGTCATTTCCAAGGAGATTAAGGAGCAGATACTGGAAAAAGAAGGGAAACTTCCGGATGCAGTAGTTGCCTGTGTAGGAGGAGGCTCAAATGCGATTGGCAGTTTTTATCACTTTATTGACGACAAAGAAGTTCGGCTGATCGGCTGTGAAGCGGCTGGAAGAGGAATTGATACGCGCGAGACCGCAGCGACAGTCAATACGGGAACACTTGGAATCTTCCATGGTATGAAATCGTATTTCTGCCAGGATGAGTATGGGCAGATCGCGCCGGTATACTCGATCTCTGCAGGGCTTGACTATCCGGGAATCGGGCCGGAACATGCACATCTGCACGATCTTGGGAGAGCAGAATATGTTCCGGTGACAGATGATGAGGCGGTGGATGCATTTGAATATCTGGCAAAGACGGAGGGAATCATTCCGGCGATTGAGTCTGCACACGCAGTTGCCTATGCCATGAAACTTGCACCTGAAATGAAAACAGATCAGATTCTTGTCATTACTGTATCGGGCAGAGGAGATAAAGATTGTGCTGCAATTGCACGCTATAGAGGGGAGGATATCTATGAGTAATATTCGAAAAGCATTTGAACAAGGAAAAGCATTTATTCCGTTTATCACCTGCGGTGATCCGGATCTGGAGACAACCGGGGCTGTAGTTCGGGCAGCGGTGGAAAACGGGGCAGATCTGATTGAACTTGGCATCCCATTTTCAGATCCTACCGCGGAGGGAAATGTAATTCAGGGGGCAAACTTGAGGGCATTAAGTGGTGGTGTGACAACAGATAAAATATTTGCATTTGTGAAAGAGCTGCGAAAAGATGTGAAAGTGCCGATGGTATTTATGACATATGCAAACGTTGTATTTTCTTACGGTGCAGAACGGTTTCTTTCTTCCTGTAAAGAGTGTGAGATTGACGGATTGATTCTGCCGGATCTGCCATTTGAAGAAAAAGAAGAATTTTTGCCGGTTTGCCATCAATATGGGGTAGATTTGATCTCGCTAATCGCTCCGACTTCTGCAAACCGTATTGCAATGATCGCAAAAGAAGCAGAAGGATTTTTATATATCGTGTCAAGTCTTGGAGTGACCGGAGCGAGAAGTGAGATCAAGACAGATTTAGCATCTATTGTCGAGGTAGTACGACAGAATACAGATATTCCTTGTGCAATTGGATTTGGAATATCAACTCCAGAGCAGGCAAAGAAGATGGCGAATATTTCAGACGGTGCGATCGTCGGCTCGGCGATTGTTAAGCTGCTTGAGACATATAAAAAAGAGGCGCCCGAATATGTCGGAGCATATGTGAAAACAATGAAAGACAGCCTGAGATGATTTAGAAGGGAAACATTTCCCTTCTATTGATCATTGTGAGAACGATTGTATATTTTCTGAATGTCTTCTGGGAGACGATCGGGCAGAATGCTTTGGATTCGGTCTTCGTTCCCGTCTTTGACTGCCTGATCATAGTACCAGCATTTGAATTGAAGCATATCCAAAACCTTTTCCAATTTTGCGATTTCTTTTTGTACAATTTCTTTTTGGCGCTCAAATAGTTCTTTGCGTCTTTGGTAGGTAGCGCTTCCTTCAGAACACCATTCCATAAATAATTTTATGTCTTTGATTTCCAGCCCAGATTTTTTCAGACATTCAATCACGCGAAGCGCTTCGATTTCTTTTTCGCTGAACCTGCGAATGCCGGAAGAACGCTCTAAATCCGGAAAAAGTCCTTCTTTATCATAATAGCGAAGTGTGGAAATCGGCAGTTGAAACATTTCAGATATTTGTCCGATTGTATACATGTGAAAAACCTCCTGAAAATTTTGAAAAACCTCTTGACCTAAAGTTAAGTTTAGGTATTAATATGACAGTATCACAAGAAAATAATAATGTCAATGAATTGTTAGGAGGATAAATGTTATGTTAGGTAATTTTTCGTATTGTAACCCTACAAAGCTCTATTTTGGAGAGGACTCTCTGAATTATCTGAATGAGGAGCTCCAAAAGTATGGGAAAAATGTTGTTTTAGTCTATGGTGGCGGTTCAATTAAGAAGAATGGAATTTATGATGAAGTGATCGAAATTCTGAAAAAGAATGGAAAGAATGTGGCGGAAATCGCCGGAGTTATGCCAAACCCAACACTTGCAAAGTTGTATGAGGGTGTTGAGATCGCTAAGAGCCATCAGGCGGACTTGTTGCTGGCTGTCGGTGGAGGATCTGTCTGCGACTATTCTAAGGCAGTATCGGTTTCTGTCAATTGTAAGGAAGATCCGTGGGAAAAATATTTTATCCGTTTTGAGGAGCCGGATTGTGAAGTGATTCCGGTTGGTTGTGTGCTGACAATGGTTGGAACAGGCTCTGAGATGAACGCTGGTTCTGTGATTACCAATCAGGATACAAAACAGAAAATCGGACATGTATTTGCAGATGAAAAAATTATGCCGAGATTTTCAATCTTAAATCCGGGATATACAATGACTCTTCCAAAATATCAGATGGTATCCGGTATTTACGACATATTCAACCATATTTGTGAGCAGTATTTTTCGGGAGAAGATGATAACACCAGCGATTATATCAGTGAAGGGCTGATGCGTTCGCTGCTGAAATCCAGCCGTGTGGCAGTGAAAAATCCACAGGATTATGAAGCGCGAAGCAATATTATGTGGACCGCAACATGGGCATTGAACACGTTGGTGGCAATGGGAAAAAGTGCTGATTGGATGGTGCACATGCTTGGTCAGGCAGTAGGTGGCTACACAAATGCGACACATGGTATGACACTTGCAGCGGTTTCGCTTCCGTATTATCGGTATATCATGCCATATGGTCTTGAAAAATTCAAACGTTTTGCAGTGAATGTGTGGAATGTATCACCTGAAGGAAAGACAGATGAGCAGGTTGCCAGGGAAGGTTTGAAAGCGATGGAGAACTGGATGAACGAACTAGGTTTGGTTATGAATATTTCGGAACTTGGAGCAAATGAAGAGATGCTGGAAAGCATTGCAGATGTAACGTTTCCAATGTCAGGTGGATATAAAGAGTTGAATCGAGACGAGATCCTTAGAATCTTTAAAGAAAGTTTACAAAGAAAGTTTACAAAAAAGTCTCATCAAGAAATGTCTGTATAGACAAAAAGTTCTTGATGGGACTTTTTTATTCAGAAAATATTCCACTTCTTGTGACTTTCGTGGTAAACTAGTCACGGAGGAAAAACTATGATTCGAAAATTAAGGAAAACAGATCTTGACGAAGTGGCGTATATCTGGTTGCATACGAATAAAAAAGCACATGATTTTATTGCGGAAACGTACTGGGATGAGCATTTTGAGATGGTCGAGGGAATGCTTGGAGATGCAGAGATTTATGTGTTTGAAGAGCAGGGTCAAATCAAAGGATTTGTAGGCTTGGATGGCGAGTATATTGCGGGAATCTTTGTAAGAGAGAAAGAACAGTCTTTGGGAATTGGAAAACAGCTTTTGGATTTCGTAAAAAGTCTGAAAGGACAATTGAAGTTGAATGTTTATCAAAAAAATGAACGGGCGATAAAGTTTTATACACGTGAGCAGTTTGAGATACAGGATGAGCAGACAGATGAGGCGACAGGGGAAGCAGAATATCTGATGCTATGGAAGAAATAATAAGGAGGAAGGCTGGATGCAGGCACGAGAACTATTGAATTTATTGACAGTGGCGGAACGACTAAAAGATACAACGAGGCACTGTTACACGTCAAAAGGAAGACGGGAAAGTGTTGCGGAACACAGCTGGATGATGACATTGATGGTGTTTTTTATGAGGGATGAATTCCCGGAGGCGGATATGGACAAGGTCATTCGGATGTGTATCATTCACGATTTGGGGGAAGCATTCACGGGGGATATTCCGGCGTTTGAAAAAACAGCAGAAGATGAAAAAAAGGAAGAAGAACTGTTGTATGACTGGGTGAGAAGTCTTCCGAAATCCTATGCGGAAGAAATGCAGCAACTTTATAAAGAGATGGAAGAACGAAAGACTTTGGAAGCAAAGATCTACAAGGCAATTGATGGTCTGGAAGCCGTAATACAGCATAATTTTTCAGATTTGTCTACATGGATTCCAAAAGAGTATGAGATGAATCAGACATATGCAAATGACAGAGTTACATTTTCGGATTATCTGACAGTGTTGAGGGAAGAAATCAGAAAGGATACGATAGAAAAAATAGAAAGGTAAGAAAAATGAAGAATATCATTATAGGAATCGCCGGAGGAACCGGCTCAGGAAAATCAACATTTACTAGAAAGCTAAAGAAAGAATTTAAGGATGATGTAGCGGTGTTGTATCATGACAATTATTATCGTGATCAGAGTGATATACCATTGGAAGTACGTAAAAAGACGAACTATGATCATCCGGATGCGATGGAGACCGAACTTTTAGTGCAGCAGTTGATGGAATTAAAAGAGGGAAAGGCGATTGAATGTCCGGTGTATGACTATACATTGCATACACGCTCTAATCAGGTCGAGCGTGTAGAGCCAAAAAAAGTGATTCTTCTGGAAGGGATTCTTGTTCTTGCGGATGAGCGACTGCGGAATCTGATGGATATTAAAGTGTATGTAGAGGCGGATGCGGATGAACGAATTTTAAGACGTCTTATTCGTGATGTGAAAGAGCGCGGACGTGACATTGAAGGTGTTGTAGAGCAGTATCTCACAACGGTGAAGCCAATGCATTATCTCTATGTGGAACCGACAAGAAGCACGGCAGATATCGTCATTAACAGTGGAATGAATCCGATTGCGTTTGAACTGGTAAAAAATATGATTCAGAAAATATTGGATGAGGAAAAAAGATGATAAAAGCAGTTTTTTTGGATATGGACGGCACAGTGATATCACATAAACAGGGGAAGGTTCTGGAAAGCACAAAAGATGCTATCTGTCAGCTGCGGGAGCGGGGAATTAAAGTTTTTGCTGCGACAGGGAGGCATATACTGGAGATGGAAGAACTTCCGGTAAAGGGAATTTCATTTGACGGGTATGTGATGCTGAACGGACAGATTTGTCTGGATGGAGAGAAACAACTTGTGTATGATTTTCCGATTGCTGCGGAAGATACAAAGAGAATGATTGCTGTGTTTGAGGAGAAAAAAATTCCTGTTATGCTTGTTGGTCAGAACAGGATGTATATTAATTTTGTGGATGAAAAAGTTCGGGCAGCTCAGAAGGCAATCTCAACAGCGGTGCCAAAGGTAGGCTCGTACAATGGAGAAAATGTGTACCAGTTTATTGTGTATGACAGCGAAGGCAAGGTACAGCAACTGATGGAAAACCTTACAGATTGCAAAGAAAATGTATGGAATCCAATGGCATTTGACATTATTCCGAAAAGAGGAGGAAAGGCTGCCGGTATCAGGCAGATATTGGAGCATTTTAAGATTGGACAAGAGGAAATCATGGCATTTGGAGACGGAGACAATGACATCGATATGCTTCGGTATGCGCACATTGGAGTTGCTATGGGAAATGCCGGTGAGAATGTGAAAACGCATGCAGACTACGTGACTGCATGCGTGGATGATGACGGCATCTATAAGGCGTTAAAAGTGTATGGTCTTTTGTGATGGTCAAAATTCTTTTTTCTCTACAATTTTTATGGCAGCCTGCATAGACAAGAAAAGAAATATAGCTGCAATCAGTGTGATGGCGGCAGCAAAGATCCCGACATGGAGTGCAGAAAGTTTTGCAAGGATGACGGTACCAACGCCTGCGGCTTGAGTGAGCTTGACAAAGATCACTCCGGCTGCAAATATCAGTCCGAATGTTCCCATCAGTGCGATTCTTGCCTTTTCAGGACCATATTTTAGCTGAAACGGGAGCATAATCGCCTGTATTATGATGAGGCTTGATAGGATTATCAGTGCAGCCCAAATGATATCCGCAGGAATCGTGTCTCCTTTTAGAAAGCCAGCCACACAGATGATCAGAAGGCCCAAGATCAGAGCACCAAAACCAAGCAGGAAAGAAAGCAGATATTTTTCTTTCACATAATCTTTTCTGCTGATTGGAAGGCTGAATAAAAATGCATTTCCATTGTCAAACTCGTCATAACTGATCGTACTCAAAGAAAAAAGTGATATGACAAATGGCAAAAATCCTAGTGGAAATGATATCTCATTTTGAAAAAACGAGATTGCTATGACGATTGCAATCATCATGAGAAAAAAGTTTTTCTGCATTTTCATTAATTTAAAATCTTTTATGAGTAATCCTTTCATTCTTTATTCCCCCCTGATCATCATTGTAATAACAGCATCAATGGTTCCCTTTTCAATCGTGATATCGGGATAATTTTCTATATAATACTGTTTTTGGTCTGTGAGACAGCTGTATCCGAAAGGCTCTTTTTTGGAGCGCAGAAGATATTGTTTGTCCAGTGCATGATATTGTGTATCATCTAGTTTTAACAGCGCATAATCACCCAATAATACATCGGTATCTTCGTGAAGAATAATTTTTCCGTCATGGATCATATAGAGATCATCACATAGCGTCTCCAGATCACTGGAAATGTGAGAGCTGATCAAGATTGCACGGTCTTCATCTTTTTCCATAAATTCTCTTAACAACTCAAGTAGTTCATCTCTGGCGATGACATCCAATCCGGCAGTTGGTTCATCTAATATCAGCAGTTTTGCATGGTGGGAGATAGCCACAAGCACTTTTAATTTTGCTTTCATACCGGTTGAAAATTCTTTGATTTTTTTATTCAGTGGAAGGTTGTATTTTTTGACCTGTTCCAAAAAGAAATATTTGTCAAATTTATGGTACAAATGTTCCAAAACCGGAACGATATCTCGGATTGTCAGATATCCGCTGAAACCGGAGTCGGATAGGACAACACCCAAAGCTTCCTTGTCTTTTGCTGTAAAATTCTCAATCTCTTTTCCGAGAAGTGTAATGGCACCGCCATCAATAGAAATCAATCCTAAAATAGCCTTAAATGTTGTACTTTTTCCGGCACCGTTTTGTCCTATTAGTCCGGTTACATAGCCAGATTTAATCTCCAAAGAACAATTGAGAGAAAACTGTTTGTATCGTTTTTGCAAATGTTCTACTTTTAACATTGTTTTATCCCTCCATAATTAATTCAAATAAATTTTTCAAATCTTCATCACTAATTCCGTATCGTCTGCCTTTTAGAATTGCCTGTTCGAAATCAGTCTCCACCTCTTTCTTTTGTTCTTCTAATAAAAGGTCGGTGTTGACTGCTTTTACATATGTTCCTTTTCCGTGTACGGTTACGGTAAAGCCTTCACTCTCTAATGTGTCATAAGACTTTTTGACGGTCAGTGCACTGATTTTTAATTCTTTTGACAGTGCGCGGACGGACGGCAGGATATCATTCTCTCTCAGTTCGCCACTTCGAATGAGCAATTTGATCTGATCTACAAGCTGCTCGTAGATGGGAACCATAGAGGAATTGTTTATGATAAGTTTCATACTTGTGTTCCTCCTTTGTGCAAACAGTATACAACAGTTAAAAACTGTTGTCAAGTGTTATATACTGTTTGCCTTGCTGCGATGGGAAAATATTGAAAGCAGAAAAAATAATTGACTTTTTGTTCTACATATGTAGTATGTAAATATACTACATATGTAGAAAGTGAGGGGTTCTATGTATCAGAAACTATTTTTTGATGTGTTGGAAGTATCTATAGATGAAGTGGAAGAGAGAATGTATATCAGAAAAAAAGATGGAAGTTTTTGGGTATGTGGTGAGGAAGTCGGCGCAAAGAAAAAGAAAATTTCTTATGGTCCGGAGGGCGGTGTAAAAGAGCGTATCTGTACAGAACAGCTCATGCCGCTTATTTTAAAAACAGAGTAGAAACGGAGAAGTGAAGATGAAAAAGATTTCAGAGTCAGAACAGGAAATTATGATGGCAATATGGAATGCGGAAAATAAGAATTCCATTACAGCATCCTATCTTGAGGAGGTATTTGGAGAAAAAAAAGGCTGGAAAAAGACGTCGATTTTGACGTTTTTGTCAAGGCTTGTAGAAAAAGGATATCTCTCCTGTGAAAAAAACGGAAAATCTAATTTTTATGAACCGATTGTATCTTACGAAGAATTTTCGAGAAGAGAGAGTAAACATATTTTAGATAAACTATACCGTAATTCCTTAAAAAATTTTGTCGTATCACTATATGATGGCGACGAACTTTCCAGACAGGATGTAAAGGAACTGAGAGAATTTTTGGATGAGATCAGTACAAAATCAGAGGAGGAGTGATATGTCAAAGAGTGTTATCAGAATTGCGAAACCCGAAGATGCAGAGGAACTTTTGAAAATTTATGCACCATATGTGAAGCACACTGCGATTACATTCGAGTATGAGGTTCCGACGGTGGAAGAGTTTCGAGACAGAATAGAACATATTTTAAAGAGGCATCCCTATTTGGCAGCGGAGAGAGACGGAGAACTGATTGGATATGCTTACGCGGGGGTGTTCAATGAGCGGGCAGCATGTGACCGGTCTGTGGAGACAGCCATTTATGTTCGGCAGGATGGGAGAAAAGATGGAATTGGAAGAATGCTGTATGAGGCGTTGGAGAAAATTTTATCGGAACAGAATATATTGAATCTGAATGCCTGCATTGCGTATGTGGATGATGATGATCCTTATTTGACCAAAAACAGTGTAGAGTTCCACAACCATATGGGATATCGATTTGTGGGCAGATTTCGTAGATGTGGGTACAAATTTGGACGCTGGTATGACTTGGTGTGGATGGAAAAATATATTGGGGAACATGTGGAAAAACCGGAGAAAGTTATATGGTTTGATGAGATGAAATATGATAAAATGAAAAGAGGAATATGATGAGAAGAAAAGACAGAGAGATCACAGACATAGAGGAAATCAGAGATATCATAGAGAAATGTAAAGTATGCAGACTTGCCATGCAGGACGAAGAAGGCTTGTATCTGGTGCCGTTAAATTTTGGTTATGAATTTGAAGAAGAATCTTTAGCGCTCTATTTTCACAGTGCAAAGGAAGGAAGAAAGCTGCGTGCAATTCAAAAAAATTTGAAGGTGTGTTTTGAGATGGACTGTGAACATGCGCTGATTGAGGCAAATACACCTTGTGCATATGGTTATGAATATGCTTGCGTGATGGGAAACGGAAAAGCGACGATTCTTGAACATACAGAGGAAAAGCGTTTAGCTCTTTCCAAACTGATGTGGCATCAGACCGGAAAAGAGTTTGAAATCTCAGAACAGATGGCAGATAGTGTGGCTGTGATAAAAGTAATTGCAGAGTCTTACACCGGAAAGACGTGCAGAAGATAAGAGGAGGATACAAAGATGCAGAAAAATTTTTTCAACAAAGACCGTAAAAACAAAAAGATGATCATCGCGATTTCTGTCAGTGTGGCAATCATTGTAATCGGATTGGCTGTTTTTTGTTACTTTCTGTTTGCGAATGAAAAAGAGAACAACGCAAAAAACAAAGCGGAGAATGCGCAGGAAGATCCGCAGGCAAAGATTGAAGAAGAAAAAGAGGAAGCAAAAGTGCAGCTTCCGGACTTGAAGGCATCTCAATATGAGACAGATGAGATCACAACCGGAATCGATGTCTCTGAATTTCAGGGGAATATCGACTGGAAGGCAGTTGCGGACAGCGGAATTGATTTTGCGATGATCCGTGTGGGATATCGTGGTATGAAGAACGGGGAGATTAAAGAAGATGCCTGTGCGAAATACAATCTGCAGGAAGCATCCAAAAATGGGCTGAAAATCGGAGCTTATTTCTTTTCCACGGCAGTGACAGAGGAAGAGGCAAAAGAGGAGGCAGAATGGACGAAGAATCTGCTTTCAGGATATCCGGTGACATATCCTGTTGCTTACAATTGTGAAGGTTTTCAAAATCCGTCCAGCAGACAGTTTGAGCTTTCGGTTGAGGAGCGGACAAAACTGGCAGATGCATTTCTCAAATCTATTGAAGAAGGATCTTACACAGGAATGTTCTATGCAGCGAAAAATGAACTGGATGACAATAATTTGTGGAATGCAGATGATCTTTCTTTAAATTATCGTATCTGGGTTGCACAGTACTCGGATCAGACATGGCCGGAAAAAACAAAATCTGACTATACAGGTGACCATGTAATGTGGCAGTACACCAATCAGGGAAAACTGGACGGAATCAAAGGTGCGGTTGACTTTAATGTCGCTTATTTCGGATATAGTCAGTCCCAGCAGGCGGTAGATGAAAACGGAGCAGAGCAAGTGGAAGCTAATGTAGAGGTGGGAGTCAATTTTACAGAAGTGGAAGAGCAGGTGACGGCAAAAGACGAGGTGAATCTTCGAAGTACGATGGAACAAGGAAGTGATGATAATATCGTAGGAAGCATGAAAAACGGAGAGACAGCAGTTCGAACAGGAGTGGGAAATAACGGCTGGGCGAGAATAATCTACAATGGGCAGACTGTGTACTGTGTCAGCAATTATCTGACAACAGATTTGAGTTATGTGACGCCGCAGGAGACTGAAAGTGAGTTTAAGACAAAGTTTACGGATGTATCTGAAAATGTGACGGCAAAAGAAGTGACAAATCTTCGCAATCGTCCTAGTGTGGAGTCGCCATCAGAAGTTATTGCAGAATTAAAAAATGGGGAAGTCATCGTGCGTACCGGCGTGTCGAACGAAGGGTGGTCCAGAGTAGAATATAATGGACAGACTTTATATTGTATCAGCAGCTATTTGGAAGTTGTACAATAGAGTCGGTACAAAAGAATATATTGACAAATAAAAGAAGAAAAAGTAATATTGTATTAAAATAATAATACAATATTACTTTTTTATTTGGAGAGGAAGTGGAGATATGAGGTTGGAACTCAGAGAAGTGCAGAAGGCATTTGATCAAAAACAAGTTCTGAAAGGTGCAAGTTTTGTGTTTGAAAAAGGAAAGATATATGGTCTGTTGGGAAGAAACGGGGCAGGAAAGACAACACTTTTCAATTGTATCAGCAAAGAGATTTCCTGTGACGGTGAGATTGCGTTATATGACGGAGCGGATGATATTTTGGACTTTTCACAAATCGGATTTACATATGCGCATCCGATTTTACCAGAATTTTTGACAGGATATGAATTTCTCAAGTTTTATATTGATATCAATAAAGATAAGATTAAGGATAAAAAGTCAATTCCGGAGTACTTTGATATGATTAAGATCAAAGAAGAAGACTGGTACCGTCTGATTAAGGATTACTCGCATGGAATGAAAAATAAAATGCAGATGATCTGCTTTTTGATTACGAAGCCTCCGGTGATTCTGCTGGATGAGCCTTTGACTTCTTTTGATGTCGTTGTGGCGCATGAGATTAAGCAGATGTTAAAAGCGATGAAGCAAGATCACATCATTATTTTTTCGACACATATTTTGGAACTTGCAGAGGATCTATGTGATGAGATTGTCATTTTGAATCAGGGAAAACTGGAGGCAATTGACCACAATATGATTGGGGCGCCTGAATTTGAAGAGAAGATTTTTGAGGCGCTGAAGGAGGAACAGCATGATTAATACCATCATTCAGGGAAGGATGCTTGTCTTTGTGCAGCAGGTCAATGTTCTGCTCTATTATGTGAGAAAATTACCGCTTGTCGGAGAGAAAATACCGTACCGTCTGTATGGAGAGACGGATATCAAGAAGGCGATTGGTGCCATACCGGTTGTGTTTTCCGTGATAGGTGCATTTGTTGGTACATTTTTGTACTTTTTGCTGATGATTAAGCTGCCGGCGAATTGGATTCAGGGATTTTGGGAAAAAGAAGGGATTTTTGTAGATCAAAAAGCAGTAATGGTCTACTTGTTTTTAATTTTCTCTTTTTTGCCGGGAAGTTTTTTGGTGTCAAACCTGACGGAAGGGGCAAAAAAGGATTATGTGTTGCTGCATGTGATGCGGATTCCGGCGGCACAGCATTATCGCTCCAAGATGGTACTAAAAGGAGTGAAAGATACCATCTGCTTTTTAGTACCGCTATTGTGGTTTGGATTTGGAGCGGAATCTGCGTTGTTTGTTGTATCATTGTTTTTTACACGATACATTGGGCATGCCGGAATTTTACAACACTATCGACATTCCGAGAAAAAAGGGAAAAAAGTATTTTGGAAATCTTTAGGAAAAACATTTTTAATGTTTGGAATCATATTAGCACTCGGATATGGAGTGGCGGCAGCAGTCCCAAGGTTGTTTTTTGATAGATATGTGATGGCAGAAGTTGTTGTCTTTTTGAGTTTCACGTTAGTAGGAATGTTTTGTTTCTCGAAAGTGTGGAAGTATGGGGGATATACGATTTTTGCGAAAAAGATGGTCAGCCTGAAAGATTTTTTAGAGCAGGATGATGCGGTAAAAGAGGCTCGGGCTGCAGATGTGCAGATTCAGGATAAGGATATTTCCAAAGAGGAACTGCGCTCGAGAAAATACGAGGAAAAAGAAGGGTATGACTATTTGAATGCCATTTTCTTTGAACGCCATAAAAGAATTGTTTCAAGAGCGGTCAAAAGCAGAATCATCATCATCTTGGCAGTTGGACTGATTGGGGCAGTGGCATTGTTATTTGTGGGAGAGCAGATGAAACAAAAGACATTTGAGGCGATGACGCAGATGATGCCGGTCATGGTATTTGTCATGTATTTGGAGTCCACAGGTGGAAGAATTTGTAAGGCAATGTTTTTTAACTGTGATATCAGTCTGCTGAAATATGGATATTACCGGGAAGCAGATGCAATCTTGAAAAATTTTAAGATACGCCTTAGAAAATTATTGATGCTAGATGCAGTTCCGGCGGCTATAATCTGCGGGATGATTCTTCTTTGGACTCTTCTGTGTGGTGAGATACTAGCTGTTTGGAAAGTGATACCGTTGATGGCAGGCTCCTTGCTATTATCCGCATTTTTCTGTCTGTTTCATCTGTTTATGTACTATATCACGCAGCCATATACAGAAGAAAAGACGGTGAAAAGCCCTATTTTTTCGGTGGTAAATGCACTGGTGTATTTTGGATGCTATCTTTGTCTGCAGATACAGACAGGTTCATGGCTGTTTACATTGGGAGTGCTTGCTGTGACAATCATCTTTATTCCGCTGTCATATTTTTGCGTGTTTCGGTTTGCGCCGAAGACATTTAAAATTCGTTAGAAGAGGAGAAGACAATTATGAAATTTTATCTGGCGCCGTTGGAGGGGCTGACGACATATGTTTATCGGAATGTATACCATCATTTTTTCCATCCAATGGATAAATATTTTACTCCGTTTATCGTACCGCATCCAAATCGTGGATTCAAACCGAAAGAGTTGAAAGAAATTCTGCCACAGCACAATCAAGGGCTTTGTGTGGTCCCGCAGATTCTGACTAATAATGCGGAGGATTTTATCCGGACGGCACAGGAGTTTCGGGAGTATGGATATGAAGAAATCAATTTGAATTTGGGATGTCCGTCTGGGACAGTTACCGCAAAGAAAAAAGGATCCGGCTTTTTGGGATATCCGGATGAGCTGGAACGCTTTCTATACGAAATTTTTGAGCGGACAGAATCAAAGATTTCCATCAAGACAAGAATCGGGGTGGAGCATCCAGAAGAATTTGAGCGGCTTTTAAACATTTATAATAAGTTCGAGATGGAAGAACTGATTATCCATCCGAGGGTGAGGGCAGATTTTTATAAGAACAAACCAAATATGGAAGTATTTGGACAGGCAGTGAAAGAAAGCAAAAATCGGCTTTGCTATAATGGGGACCTGTTTATTAAGTCGCATTTTGAAGCGTTTGAAAAGGAGTATCCGCAGGTGGAGCGTGTGATGCTTGGGCGCGGGGTGATGGTAAATCCAGGACTTTTGAATCTGATTTGTGAGGGTAAAAGCTTAGATAAAGAAGTATTGCGTGCATTTCAAGATGAATTTTACAGGAAGAATCAGGAAGTTCTTTCGGGAGACCGGGCGGTTCTTTTTAAGATGAAAGAATTGTGGTTTTTCATGATACATTTATTTGAAGGAGCAGAGAAGGCTGCCAAGAAGATCAAAAAGGCAGAAAAACGGCATGTGTATGAGGAATGTATCGAAAGGTTGTTTTCAGATTACCCGCTGAATCAAAAATTAGTAAAATAAAGAATGGAGTCAGAATCAAATTGATCTGGCTCCTTCTTTTTAAATAGAAAATGCCCAAAGATTATTAATCTGTGGAGAAAGTCGTTCGTAGCTCCACAACTTTTCACTGTTTGCATTGCTGTTTGGGTCCAAGACATGAAACTGTCCATTCTCATATCCGTTCAACACAATAAAGTGTCCGGTAGTAGTAAAATCTCCGGGACGCATACTACAGATAATCGGGTGCCCAGAAGCGAGTTGGTTTGCCATAACAGATTCATCTAATACAAGTTCCTGAGAGGTGATTCCATATTGCTTGGCGCCTATCCGCATCAGTTCCCAGCTGGAACCGGATTCCGGAACATAGAGTCCGTTGGAAGCTGCATATTGTGCAATCTTATATGGGGTGATCGTATTGTCTCCGGTCAGTCCGGAAACTACCATTGCAAGGGAAGTTGGTCCGCAGCCGTTGATGGCTAGAAAATTATCCCCGTAGATTCCGTAGCCCCATCGTGTATCCCATTGAAGAAGGTGCGGAATTACCCCTTTTGTGACATCGCCGATTGTATCGGCGCAAGGCTTGTCCTTTTCAGATGGGTAATTTAGAACGAAATCAGTTGCCTCGGTATTTTTTGAGAGCAGTTCCAGCAAATCAGCAGGATACTGGTCGTAGTGGTTCACAATTTCTGCGACACGCTTGTCGCTTGCGGCCATGTTATTCAAGTTTGTCACGACATCGGAAGGCAATGAAGCAGTGTCAGATGGGATCGGTGTGAATTCAATTTTTTTCTTTGCTTTATTTGCAGAAGTATTGTTCCCTTCGGAAGACGTTATCTTTGGAAATAATTTTTCTTTGATAGAGAATACTGTTTTTCCCAAGAGTATCAGAAAAAGCAGGGCGATGAGAAAAAAGACGCATCTTTGTATGAGAAGCTGCTTTCTTCTGCGTTTTTTTAGCGCGTTTCTTTTAGCGCGTTCTGAATCAGTGTAACTGTAATTTATATGATCTAAATTTCTTGAATCCATAAATAAAATCCTCTCTTGTACATAGTAAAAATATTATAACGCACGTAACAAAAAAAGTGTTTAATGAAAAGTGATAAATTTATTAAAATAAATTAAGATTACATTGCAGAATTTCTGCAGGTTGTGTTACTGCATGAAATTGGCTATAATAAAAAATAGTGTAAAAGAATGCCGAAAGGGGCAGGAAATGAGGAAACAAAATGCAGGAAGAAAACAAACAGATAGATCCAGGAACAATGGAAAGATTGGTTCAGGGAAATGAACAGATTGGTTACTATAGAAGTATCAGCAACTATGAGGAGGCGCTAAAGATTTCAAAAGAGATGCTGGAACTGGTGAAAGAGCTTGGTTTACAGGAGAGTGAGGCGCATGGGACGACACTTTTGAATGCGGCGACCGCATATCGAGCAGCAGGTATGTGCGAAAAGGCGATTGCGATGTACCGGGCAGCGGAACAGATTTTCAAAAATCTTGGAATTCAAGATGAGCGTTTGGCGGGACTTTATAATAATATGAGTATGGCATTTCAGCAAAAAGAAGACTATGGGACGGCAGAGAGCTGTCTTTTGCAGGCGCTTGCAATTGTTAGAAACCTTCCGGATCATAAAGTGGAAGAGGCGACAACCTATGCAAATCTGGCGTCAGTCTGCTATGAAAAGGAAGAATTTGCACAAGGGATTGAATATGTGCAGAGGGCGATTGAACGATTTGAGGAATGTGAAGAAAAAGATGCGCACTATTGCGGTGCGTTGGCACTTCTTGCACAGGGGCACTATGAGCAGGGAGAATTGGAAAAAGCAATTTCGGCCTATACAGAAGCATTGCGGGAGATTTTGGCGCATTTTGGGAAGAATGAGTCTTATGCAATGACTTGTGAAAACTGCGCAATTGTGCTTTCGAAAGCTGGATTTGCAAAAGAGGCAGAGTATCTGAAAAAAGAGGCGAAAGAAACTTATGAGAACATACGAAGACCGAAAAAAGAGATTTCAGGTCTCGAATTGTCAAAATGCTACTATGAGACTTACGGGAAAGCGATGCTAAAAGAGCAATTTCCAGAATATGCAGATCGTGTGGCAGCAGGTCTTGTTGGGCATGGCTCAGAGTGTCTCGGGTTTGACGACATGTGGTCAAAGGATCATGATTTTGGACCGGGATTCTGTCTTTGGCTTACGGAGAAAGACTATGAAAAAGTAGGTCAAAAGATGCAGGAAGCATATGAGGCGCTCCCGAAGGCTTTTATGGGTTATCCGGCACGGAATACTTCAAAGCGAGGAGGCGGACGTGTGGGAGTGCTAAGTATTCCTGAATTTTATGAAGAGTTTACCGGAAACGGTGCATGGAGTGAGATGGAAGACGAAAAACTTGCCATGGCAGTGAATGGGGAGATGTTTGATGACCCATTGGGAGAATTTTCGGCAATTCGGGAACAACTGCAAAATGGAATGCCATTTGCTGTCTGGAAACGAAGACTTGCAAATGCCGTTGCACTGACAGCACAAGCCGGGCAGTATAATTATGGAAGATGTAAAAAACGAAATGATATTGTAGCAGCAAATCTTGCGCTAGACGAATTTGTGCGGGAAGGAATGCGGACAGTATATCTTTTGAATCGAAGGTATATGCCGTATTATAAATGGGCGTGGAGAGGTCTTGAAAATCTAGAACGCTTAAGTGAATTGAAACCGCTGTTTGAACAGGTACTTTCTTCAGAAGGAGAACGGGAGAGCGTGGTGGAAGAAATTTGTGCAAGGCTGTTAGAAGAACTGAAACGACAAAACCTGACATATGGGGAGGAGACGTTTTTGGAATTGCATGTGGAAAGAATTTTGGAGGCGAAAGAAGAGATGAATCCGATAATAGAACAAATTGTAGAAATGGAGTGGGAGATGTTTCAAAATGTGAGAAATACAGGCGGGCGTGCTGCGTGTCAGGATGATTTTGAGACGTTTGATGTGATGCGCAAAAGCCAGTTTTTGATATGGGATCTGCCTCTTTTGGAGAGTTACTGGCAGGATCTTCAAGAGGGAAAAGCGCAGGGAAGAAATCTGGTGATGGAAAAGTATGCTTATATGATGGAGTCTACAGCTCCAAAAGAATACGAAGCGATTGCCACGGGACTTCCGAAGATTTCAGAAGAAAAACAGGCTATGGTTGAGCAGATTGTGGCGATTCAGGTTGGATGGCGAGAGGAGTTTGCTGAAAAATATCCGCACCTGTCCGGACAGGCAAGAATCATCCACACATCGGAAGATACACTGTATGATATTTCTTTTGAGACTTATCTGCGGGGAGAACTTAAGACATATTCTATGCAGACATTGGTGCTCTATGGAAGACGTATTGTGGCGTTTGTGCAGGAACAAAAAAATATGACAGAAGAAATCATGCGCTATACAACGGCATTTTATGGCTATAAAACGTTGGAAGATGCAGAAATAAAATAGGAGTGAGAGAAAAGTGAAAAAGGATACGTCGTACGTTCTAAACAGAGCGGAACGATTTCATATGGTGTTGATTGGAGAAGGTCTTCTAGTTGGAGCAGTGGCGGGGGGAATTGTGCTGCTATACCGGCTTGTGCTGGCATATGCAGGAGAGTGGCTGCAGATGATTTTGCATTATGCAAAAGGTTCTCCGGTCAAGATGTGTTTGTGGTTCGTTATTTTGGTACTGTTTGCGGTTATTGTAGGCTTGCTTGTGAAGTGGGAGCCGATGATCTCAGGAAGTGGAATTCCACAGCTTGAAGGAGAGATGATCGGGAAACTGAATCAGCGGTGGTATAGAGTGCTGCCAGCAAAGTTCTTAGGAGGATTTTTATCTTTGTTTGCCGGACTTTCTCTTGGAAGAGAGGGCCCGTCCATTCAGCTTGGCGCAATGACGGGAAAAGGAATTTCCAAAATGCTTGACAGGGGAAAGACAGAAGAAAAATTTTTGCTGACTTGTGGTGCCAGTGCGGGACTATCTGCGGCATTTCATGCACCTCTTGCAGGGGTGATGTTTTCACTTGAAGAAATTCATAAGAATTTTTCAGTGTCTGTGCTCGTGTCTGTCATGACCTCATCGATTACGGCAGATTATATTTCTTCAAAGGTATTTGGACTGGATCCGGTATTTCAATTTGATATTGGGCATGCATTACCACAGAGTTATTATTGGATGATTCTGCTGCTTGGTGTCATCCTTGGTGTGATGGGAGCTTTTTATAATTGGTTTACGTTAACTGTACAAGGACTTTATAAAAAGACAAAAGGATTAAACGAAATCACAAAAGTTATGCTCCCATTTTTGTTAGCGGGTGTTTTGGGATTTATCATGCCGGAACTTCTTGGAAGCGGGCATAATCTGATCGATGCTTTGACCCATGGAGAGTTGGCTCTTACAAGTGTTGTTTTTTTGCTTGTCGCAAAGTTTGTGTTCTCTGCCATTTGTTTTGGCAGTGGTGCACCTGGAGGAATATTTTTTCCGCTTCTGGTGTTAGGGGCATTTATCGGCGGTATTTTTGGAATGGTCGGAACGACATATTTCGGAATGAGCCCGGAGTATATCAATAACTTTGTCCTGCTTGCTATGGCCGGGTATTTTACTGCGATAGTAAGAGCGCCGATTACCGGAATTATCTTGATTTTTGAGATGACCGGATCGCTAAGTCAGATGCTGTCGCTGTCAGTTGTCTCGATTGTGGCATATGTGGTCGCAAGTTTGATGAAATCAGAGCCGATTTATGAAAGCTTGCTGGGCAGACTTTTGAAAAATCGGGGGGAAGAGCAGGTGAAAACAACGGGTCAGAAGATATTATCTGAGCATGTTATCATGCATGGCTCTTTGTTGGTACATAAAGCGGTAGCGCAGATTGACTGGCCAAAACACTGCCTTTTAGTTGCGATTAAGCGTGGCGAAAAAGAGATCATCCCAAAAGGAGGGACTATTTTGTCCGCAAGCGATGTGATTGTTACGATAAATGACGAGAGGGATTTTTCTTATGTACATGAGAAAATGGAGGCGTTGTGTGCAGAACAAATACAGGAGTAAAAATAGCATCGGTTCACAGAGTTGTGTACCGATGCTGATTTTTAACTTGTCCGTGTGAATTCTGTCTTACATTTTGGACAGGTAATGCAGATACGTCCTTTTCCTTTTGGAATACGGATCTTTTGTTTACATGTCGGACAAGTATAAATATGATGTGTTTTCCGCTGCTGCATGTGTGATTTTTCACGCTGGAATCTTGCTAAAAGCTTATTCTTTATCTGTAAGAATCTCATATTTTCCTGATACCGTTTGCTATGGTTCTTTGAGAACACACGGTAATAGGTATAAATGAGTAAAAGCAGTGTCCAGGAATTCAAAACGACGCTATGAAAAAACAAATCTATGGCACAGAAGAAAACAGTCACTCCAAGCAAAAATTTGGAAAATGAATCGATGCCATAGCGTCCCATCATAAAATGTTGTAATTTTTCCTTCATATTGTTCACCTCTGAAAGTATCATAGCATGTTTGGATGGGAAAAAATATGGTTTAAATATAAATAAAAGTTAAAATTTTCTAAAAGGATAGCAAAATAGACTGTGCACGAAGAAAGCTTTATGATATAATAATGAAACACAAGAGGAAAAAATAGAATAAGGAGCAGACATATGAAAAGAGTGTTATTAAAGCTGAGCGGGGAAGCTTTAGCAGGAGATAAAAAGACTGGTTTTGATGAGGCAACTTGTATCGGGGTTGCCAATCAGGTAAAGCAGCTGGTAAACGATGGGATCCAGGTCGCAATCGTGACAGGCGGCGGGAACTTCTGGAGAGGAAGAACAAGTGAGACGATCGACCGCACAAAGGCAGACCAGATTGGAATGCTTGCAACGGTTATGAACTGTATTTACGTATCTGATATTTTCAGACATGTTGGAATGAAGACAGAGATTTTCACACCGTTTACATGCGGCGCATTTACAAGTCTGTTTTCAAAAGACGCAGCAGTTGAGGCGTTAAACAGTGGAAAGGTTATTTTCTTTGCAGGAGGAACAGGACATCCATATTTTTCAACAGATACAGGAGCAGTTCTTCGGGCGATTGAGATTGAGGCGGATGCAATGCTGCTTGCAAAGGCAATTGACGGTATTTACGACAGCGATCCGAAGTTGAACCCGGATGCGAAAAAATATGATGAGATCACAATTCAGGAGACGATTGACAAACGTCTTGCGGCTGTAGATCTTGCGGCGTCTATTTTATGTATGGAGAATAAGATGCCGATGTTAGTCTTCGGATTGAATGAAGAAAACAGTATTGTTGAGACAATGAAAGGTACATTCACAGGAACAAAAGTGACAGTATAAGAGAGATTTTGGAGGATATGATTATGAACGAAAAATTACAGGTATATGATACAAAGATGCAGAAAACATTACACAGTCTGGATGCAGAGCTTGCAACAATCCGTGCAGGGCGCGCTAACCCACACATTTTAGATAAGCTGACAGTAGATTATTATGGTTCAGCAACACCGATTCAGCAGGTGGCAAATATCTCTGTTCCAGAGGCTCGTATGATTCAGATTCAGCCATGGGAAAAGAGTATGGTAAAAGAGATTGAAAAAGCAATCCTGACATCAGATATCGGAATCAATCCGACAAATGACGGTACAGTAATTCGCCTTGTGTTCCCGGAACTGACAGAAGAACGAAGAAAAGAACTTGTAAAAGATGTTAAGAAAAAAGGTGAGGCAGCAAAAGTTGCAGTCAGAAATATCCGTCGTGATGGAAATGACGCATTTAAGAAGTTAAAAGGAAGCGATGTTTCTGAAGACGAGATCAAAGGATTAGAAGAAGAATTACAAAAATTAACAGATAAATACATCAAAGAAGTAGATAAATCAGTAGAAGCAAAATCAAAAGAAGTTCTTACTGTTTAAGAGATAAGATGAGCAAGAAGATAAGTGAGGAATGCTAAGATGCAGACTTTGCTTATCTTCTTTGACAGTATGCACCAAAAGAAAAGGAGGACGTTGTATGAACGTACCACAGCACGTGGCGATTATTTTAGATGGAAATGGTCGTTGGGCAAAGAAAAAAGGGATGCCAAGAAACTATGGGCATGCACAGGGAAGCAAGAATGTGGAGCGCATCTGTGAAGAGGCATATAAGATGGGAATCAAATATCTGACAGTCTATGCGTTTTCGACGGAGAACTGGAGCAGACCGAAAAGTGAAGTGGATGCATTGATGAAACTTCTCAGAAATTATATGAAGACCTGCCTGAAAACGGCAGAGAAAAACCGTATGAAAGTCCGGGTGATTGGCGACAAGACCGCCCTGGATGATGATATTCGAAAAAGAATCGATGAGCTTGAGGAAGCGTCAAAGAATAATGATGGATTGAATTTTCAAATTGCATTAAATTACGGAAGCCGTGATGAGATGATCCGTGCGATGAAAAGGATGTGTACAGACTGTGAGGACGGACGCTTGCATGCAGACGAAATCAGCGAAACAGTATTTGAACAGTATTTGGATACACATGATATTCCGGATCCGGATCTTCTGATCCGCACAAGTGGGGAACAGCGGTTATCGAACTATTTGTTATGGCAGCTTGCGTACAGTGAATTTTATTTTACAGATGTATTGTGGCCGGATTTTACGAAAGAGGAATTGAAAAAAGCCATTGAGCATTATAATAGTAGAGACAGACGTTTTGGGGGCGTGAAGGAAGGAGAAGAATAGATGTTTAAGACAAGATTACTGAGTGGAATTTTGCTTGTCCTAATCGCATTGGTGACAATCATCAGTGGAGGTGATATCCTGTTCGCAACAGTGCTGCTGATCAGTCTGATTGGAATGAGTGAATTATATAAAGTGCTGAAAGTGCACAACACATTACTTGGTGTGGTAGGTTATGCGGCGTGTATCGTCTATTATGGGATGATCCGTATGGGAAGAGCTGATATGGTGACATTACTTACGATTGCATTTTTAGTTGCCATTATGGCGGTGTATGTATTTTCATATCCGAAGTATCGATCAGAACAGATTATGATTACGTTTTTCGGACTGTTTTATGTGGCAGTGATGTTATCTTATGTTTACCAGACGCGAGAGCTTACACAGGGGGCATATTTAGTGTGGCTCATTATCCTTTGTTCATGGGGATGTGACACTTGTGCTTACTGTGTCGGAATGCTGATTGGAAAGCATAAGATGGCGCCGAAGCTCAGCCCGAAAAAATCTATTGAGGGCGGTATCGGGGGAATTCTCGGGGCAGCACTTTTGGGAGTAATTTATGCACTTGCAATCAATCAGTTTGCATCAGGAGCGGACGCAAATGCGTTAGAATATGCGGTTATTTGCGGTGTTGGCGGAATGATTTCCCAGGTGGGAGATTTGGCTGCATCTGCTATCAAGCGTAACCATGATATTAAAGATTACGGAAAACTGATTCCTGGACACGGTGGAATTTTAGACCGATTTGACAGTGTGATCTTTACAGCACCGATTATTTATTATATGGCGGTCGCATTGATGCGATAAAAGAAAGGATGTTTCATGAAGAAAATAGCAATACTGGGATCTACAGGATCCATAGGAACACAGACGTTAGAAGTTGTCCGAGAAAATAAGGATATAGAGGTACTTGGACTTGCGGCAGGGAATAACATCAAACTTTTGGAGAGACAGATTCGGGAATTTCATCCGAAGATGGCGGCAGTATGGAGCGAGGAACGCGCAAAAGAGCTGCGTGAGAATGTGAAGGATCTGAATATCAAAATTGTGTCAGGCATGGAGGGACTCATTGAACTGTCTGTTATGGAAGAGAGTGAGATCCTTGTGACTGCGATTGTGGGAATGATTGGGATTCGCCCAACAATTGAGGCAATCAAGGCAGGAAAAGACATTGCACTTGCGAACAAAGAGACACTGGTGACAGCGGGACATATCATTATGCCGCTTGCAAAAGAATATCAGGTGGCGATTCTTCCAGTGGACAGTGAACACAGCGCCATTTTTCAGTCTCTTCAGGGGGGACAGGAGAAAGCGCTTCATAAGATTCTACTGACGGCATCGGGCGGACCTTTCCGCCAAAAGACAAGAGAAGAACTTCTCAATATTCAGGTCGAAGATGCACTGAAACACCCCAATTGGGAGATGGGAAGAAAGATTACAATCGATTCTTCTACATTGGTTAACAAAGGTTTGGAAGTCATTGAAGCAAAATGGCTTTTTGATGTGTCACTTGATCAGATTGAGGTCGTTGTGCATCCGCAGAGTATCATTCATTCGATGGTGGAATATGTGGACGGCGCGATCATTGCGCAGCTTGGAACACCGGATATGAAACTGCCGATACAGTATGCATTATATTATCCGGAGAGAAGATTTCTGCCGGGAGACAGATTGGATTTTGCAGCATTGTCAAAGCTGACATTTGAAAAACCGGATATGGAGACGTTCTATGGACTTCGTCTTGCATTTGAAGCGGGAAAAGAGGGAGGGTCACTTCCGACGGTATTCAATGCGGCGAATGAACTTGCAGTTAGTAAGTTTTTGGAGCGAAAGATTAAGTATCTGGAGATACCAGAGATTATCGAGCATTGTATGCAGGCACACAAAACGATAGCAGATCCATCGGTAGATGAGATTTTACAGACGGAACAAGAAGTATATGAACAGATAGAAAGCAGGTGGTGGTAAAATGGGAATTATACTTGCAATATTGGTGTTCGGACTGATTGTGACAATCCATGAACTGGGACATTTTTTGCTGGCGAAAAAGAATGGAATCCATGTGGAGGAGTTTTCTATCGGAATGGGTCCCCGCCTGTTCAGCAAAGTAGCCGGAGATACAAGGTATTCGATCAAACTGCTTCCAATCGGAGGCTCCTGTATGATGGGCGAAGATGATGTAGAGGATATGTCCGAGGGAAGTTTTAACACAAAGCCTGTCTGGGCAAGAATTTCTGTTATTGCAGCCGGACCGATTTTTAATTTTATATTGGCATTTATTTTTGCGGTAATACTGGTTGCGTGGGTTGGCTATGATAAACCGGTGATTTCCGGTGTGACACCAGGATATTCTGCGGAGGTAGAAGGAATGCAGGCTGGAGACCGGATTCTTAAGATGAATGGAAAGAAAATTAATGTTTGGCGTGAGGTGCTTTACTTTAATGTATTCCATCCGGGAGAAACGGTAGACCTCACATATGAGCGAGATGGGGAAAAACATGAGGTGACAATTACGCCTCAAAAAGATGAAAACGGAGCATACAAACTAGGGTTGATGTCTCCTGGCAAGAACGAAGAGGCGAATTTGTTCACGGCGTTGCAGTATGGGGCTTATGAAGTGAAATTTTGGATCTGTACCACTTTAGAAAGTTTGAAGATGCTTGTCACCGGGCAGGTGGGAGTTGATCAGCTATCCGGACCCGTTGGTATCGTTGACATGGTCGGAAATACGTATGAGCAGAGTAAATCATATGGATTATCGGTTGTGATTATAGAATTGATGAATATTGCCATTTTATTATCAGCAAACCTTGGTGTGATGAATCTGATACCATTTCCGGCATTGGATGGCGGAAGACTTGTGTTTTTGTTTATTGAGGCGATACGAGGCAAACGAGTGCCGCCGGATAAAGAAGGTATGGTGCATTTCGCGGGATTGATGCTGTTGTTTGCGCTGATGATATTCGTGATGTTTAACGATATAAAGAGATTATTTTAACAATTGGGGACGTAGTAAAATTGAATTTTACTACGTCCCCAATTGAACATACCCCTGTCCCTAATTGAAGGTGTTGCCTTACACGAGCTCAGCAATTCTGGAGACTCCTACGTAAATTTCGGAGATTTTATACCATGTGCGATAATCGACTGTTCCCGTTTCAGGGAGTCCAAAGACGGATTGGAATTTTCGCACAGAGGCAGCAGTCGCAGGACCATAGATGCCGTCCACAGCAACTTTTGGAATTGCAGGATAGGCACCGGCAATCACATTGAGTTGTTCCTGCATCTGACGAACTTTGTCCCCGGAAGAACCATTGGAAAGGGTATAGCCAGGCCACGAGGAAGGTACGCCGGAAATTTCCTGAGCAGTATTAATGTACATATTGTCACCGTAGTAGTAGCGCAGAATTTCAATAGGTGAGTATCCTTGGTCGCCGAGTGCCTTGGAACCCCACTGTGTCATCCAGTTCGGACATTGGACACGCCTGCCGTCACAGTATTGAGTCAAAATTGGCTGCCTGACATTTGGACGGGACAGATAGCTTGCAAACTGCTCATCTACGATTTCTGAGATTGTATCAAAGACGTTACGTTCCGGGATCCATTTGTGGTCGAAGGCAGTTGAGGAAGTGATTGTAAAATCATATCCTTGATTCCGGTACCCCGGAATCAATACTTATTCGGGGTTATAGAAATCTCATTATCAACGAATTAGTCATTAAAAATGAAGGAAAAATCAAATAAAATGACTATTTCAGATCAATAAAAAATCAATTTGTCAGACCTTTTAGAGTTTGATATAATGACAGTAACAAAAGAGTGTTTAGTTGTAGAAAAGAGGAACTTACGTGGAGCATACAAAAGCAGATATTATATTTAAAGATTTTTGGCGTAGTAATGAACGTTTTGCAGATTTGTTTAATGTAGTTGTATTCGGTGGCAAAGAAGTTATTAAACCAGACGCTTTACATGAGATGGATACAGATGTTTCAGGGATTATTCAGTTGAAAGATTACAAGGAAACCCTATCCCGAACAAGAGATGTGATTAAAAAGACAGCTTACGGAGTAGAGTTTGTTGTTCTCGGAATTGAATCTCAACAGCATATCCATTACGCAATGCCGTTGCGCCATATGGTATATGATGCAATGAGTTTATTTTAAATTATATATATCTTTTTGACTATCTTTTTATATCTTCTTAAATGTCCGCAAAGCCTTATTTTATAGGCTCTACGGGCATTTTGCTTTTGTG
>OGJZ01000473.1_pt1 | contig 48512 bp, 67 predicted proteins | sample 1572321 | NCBI WGS metagenome assembly OGJZ01 (sample SAMEA2582086, study PRJEB24529) | metagenome | biome: Human gut stool | place: China | collected 2011 | reverse complement strand
GGTTTTCGATTTTAGCGAACAAACGAACGTGTCCGTTACCAGTTTCTTCACAGATAGCACGAACTTCGTTAACGTCTTTTGCAGTACGTACGAATGAGATAGCGATAAAGTTAAGACCTTGTTCAAGACCGAAACGGATATCAGCGTTGTCACGATCAGCAAGAGCTGGGAATGGGATTTTAGTGTAAGGAATATTTACACCTTTTTGTTTAGCGATGATACCATCGTTTTCAACTTCAACTTCGAATTCACGAGTTGCATCATCTTTAGCAATAACACGAAGACCAAGTTTACCATCATCAATAAGAATTTGTTTACCAACTTCAACATCATCGTAGATGTCAAGATTGCCAGCAACGTTCAATGCGATAACTTCACGAGTTGATTTGATACCTTGTTTAGTAGCAACACGGATTTTTTCACCAGTTTTGTATGAATATTCTTTAGCGTCACCTTCAAAAAGTTCAGTACGGATTTCTGGACCTTTAGTGTCAAGAAGGAAACCAACTTTTTGACCAGCAATTTCTTCGGCACGACGTACAGTTGCCATACGTTCACCTTGTTCTGCGTGGTCACCGTGTGAGAAGTTGAAACGGAAGACGTTTGCACCTTCTTTAATCAATTGAGCGATTTCTTGTGCTGATGCTTCAACATCAAGGCTTTCACCCCAATATCCATCTTCACCGAATTTTTTACCACCGCGGATTTCTACCGCAGGTCCAAGTGTTGCAACGATTTTTACGCGTTTATTCATGATAATATGAAACTCCCTTTATTTTTAAGCCGAATGAACGGCTATTAATAACAATAATTTTTAATCTAATAATATACTATATTACAAATGAGCAATGTCTCGATTTAATTGAGCAAAGTCAAGACGTGCTTTGTGTGGCATGTTGACGATAATGCTACCATCTTCTGCCAATGAGAATAGAGCACCTTCTTCTTTAGTACCAAGAATTGGGCTTTCTACTAATTCTTCGTTGTGGATACCAACGGCAAGTCCACCACGACCTTGTTGAAGCAATTCAACAGCGTGAGCACCCATCCAAGAAGCAAGAACACGATCACGAGGTGATGGTGCACCACCACGAAGGATGTGACCAAGGTTAGTTGCGCGAAGGTCGCTAGTATCACCAGCTTCTTTCATCAACTCTGCAAATTTTTCAGCATGCATTACACCTTCAGCAAGAACGATAAGGTGACGTTCTTTACCTTTGTTTTCGTAACCATCTTTAACTTTTGCAACAACTTCGTTGATGTCATATTCTTCTTCAGGAATAATGATTTGGTCAGCACCTGCAGCAATACCTGCCCAAAGAGCGATATCACCAGCGTTACGTCCCATTACTTCAACAACGAATGTACGTTTGTGACTGTAAGATGTATCACGGATTTTGTCAAGAGCTTCCATAGCTGTGTTTACAGCTGTATCAAACCCAATAGTGTAATCTGTACCAGCGATATCGTTATCGATTGTACCTGGGATACCAACCGCTGGGAATCCGTGTTCTGTCAAGCGCATAGCACCGTGATAAGAACCGTCACCACCGATAACAACGACACCTTCGATATCGTGTTTTTTAAGTTGTTCGATACCAGCAAGTTGTCCTTCAAGAGTTGCAAACTCAGGGTAACGAGCTGATTGAAGGAAAGTACCACCATGTGACAAAATGTTTGAAACACTTTGAGCATCCAATGGGAAAATGTCGCCATCGACCATACCAGCATAACCACGGTTGATTCCGAAGACTTCCATTCCTTCTTTAATTGCTTTACGAACAACCGCACGAACAGCAGCATTCATACCAGGAGCGTCGCCGCCACTAGTCAAAACAGCAATACGTTTCATTTTGCTAATACTCCTTTTATTAATCTAACGGTTTTATTATAGCACATTACTTTGTAAAAAGCTTTACTTTATTTTATTTTTACTAAATTTTTATTGATAAATCGCTTTCACTGTATATGGAGTTAAAGCTTGTAAAAGCTCTTCGTCCTTTTTAACCAAATGTCTCTGACTTTGCAAGGTTTGCTTACTATCTTGATAATGCAAAATCACGGGAATATTTCCTGGATATTGTGACAAGATTTCTGAAACTTCTCTATCATGTAAATGATTTGGAAGTAATAACCACAAGCGTTCACTACTTGTTTCTTGAACATGATTTAACACCATCTGCAAACGATTGTTGCGATTTTGAATCTTACCAGTTAAATAATAAAATCTCCCTTCTTGCAATTCGTCTTTATAACGTGTGAAGACTTCTGGAAAGAGAGTGACGTCAAATTTTTTCTGTGTGTCTGTCACATTCAGAAAAGCCATCTGCTCACCCTTGGTTTTTGTTCGAATCACACGAATCTTACTTAATTCAACAAGAATAGTCGCTTCAGTATTTTCATGCAAATCGGCTAAAGCCGTAAAAGCAACAGATGAGTTCTTGGCAATTTCAAGAAGTGGGTGTGGACTGATTCCTACTCCTAGTAATCCCTGTTCCTGACGATATTTTTCAGTATTTGGAAAGTCTTCTACTTCAATCCAATTATAAGAATTTTCAGCAAAAAGACTACCTAGTTCATTAACGAATATGAAAAGAGGTTCCAGATTTTCAATAATCTTGCGGCGATTTTTTTCAAAATTATCAAAAGCACCGACTTCAACCAATGGTGTGATAAGTTCCTTCTTCTGGTAATTCTCAGGCAACTTAGTCAAGAAGTCCTCAATACTTGAAAATGGTCGATGATCAATAATCCAGTAACATAAATCACGTGGAAGTGCGCGTAGATTTTTTAAGCCAAGATAAATTTGACCATCAGCTATCTTATCGTTATAGGGCACTGTATTGATGTCGATTTTCTTGATGCGAAACTCTGATTCCATAGCATCCGTAATATAATCAGCACTTGAATAATTCAACATGACATCATAAAAAGCTGCAGGATAGTGTGCCTTAAAGTAAGCTAGTTGAAAAGCTAATGCTGAGTAAGCAAAGGCGTGACTTCTATTAAAACCGTAGCCAGCAAATTTAGCCATGCGAGAAAATAAATCTTTGGTCGTTTCAAGCGGTCGCCCCAGAGCCTGTGCACCTTTTAAGAACTCGCTTTCCATTTTTTGCATGTCTTCTGCCTTTTTCTTTGATATGGCACGACGCAACAAATCTGCTTTTCCTAGAGTGAATCCTGCATAGACCTGTGCAATTTGCATCACTTGCTCTTGATAAAGCATGATGCCATAGGTTGGCTCCAAAATTTTTGCCACCAAAGGATCGATTAAATCAATCGCTTCTTGTCCAAAACGACGTCTAATAAAGTTCTCGGTGTAATCACTAGCCCCTGGACGGTTCAAACTTGTTGTTGCCACAATATCTTCAAATTTTTGTGGTTTAATACGTTTTAACAGATTAATGGCACCAGCTTGTTCAAATTGAAAAATCCCTTTTGTCTTTCCTGCTGCAAATAAAGCCAGCGTTTGCTGATCTTCTAGATCAATAGATTTGACATCAATATTAATACCATAATCTTTTGCCACTTTTTCTTGCATGCGCTGTACAAAAGTAAGGTTTCGCAAACCAAGAAAGTCCATTTTGAGGAGTCCATTAGCTTCAACCGCGGCAGCATCATACTGGGTAATCATCATGTCTTCCCCAGCTTTTAATGGAATATGCTCGGTCAGATTGTCATCGCTCATCACAACACCGGCTGCGTGTATAGAGGTCTGACGAGGATTTCCTTCTATACGCTTAGCAATAGCAAATGCTTTTTGGTACTCAATCTTAGCATTAATAATTTGACGAAAAGCTAGATTTTTTTCATAAACTGATGTCAAATTATCTTTGAAACCAATTTTCTTTGTGATATTTGTCAGTTCGTGTTCTGGGGCGCCAAAACGTTTAAAAACATCGCGAATAGCTTGTTTAGCACCAAAAGTTGAAAAAGTCACAATTTGAGCCGAGTGAAGACTACCGTAACGATTACGGACATAATGAAGAAACTCACTGCGATAAACATCTGGGAGGTCAATATCAATATCAGGCATGCTATAACGTTCTTCATTTAGGAAACGTTCAAAAAGCAGATTGTTCTTCACTGGGTCAATACCAGTAATATCAAGAGCATAGGAAACTAAACTTCCCGCAGCAGAACCGCGTCCCATTCCCATGTAATACCCTCGACTGCGACCAAAGCGCAGTAAATCCCAAACGATAAGGAAGTAATCATCAAATCCCATCTTGTGAATGACCGAAAGTTCTTTAGCTAAGCGTTCTTGGTACTCTGGCAACCAAAGATTTTTAGCCTTAAGCCCTGCTTCAGTTAATTCTATCAATTCCTCTTGAGCAGGTTTTTGACGATTAAAACGCGGTAATTTTAATTCACTATTAAAGTCATAATGAATTTCAGCGACTAATTTTTCTAAGTTTTCTAGAGCTTGTGGAAATTTTTGCTCAAAAGCCTGTGTTAAAATATCACAAGCCATCAACTGTTGTCCTTGCGGTGCAGCTGGCGCATCTTTCAAGCTAATATTATCTCGAATAGCATGAAGCATGTGAAGCGTTTCGACTTCATTAGTATTAAAATACCGTACTGTATGAAGTGGAATTAAAGGTTTGTCATAATCCCTTTCTTCTGAGTGAACATTCACTCCGATATAATACTCAAAAGGAAGCGACAAGCTCTCCAAACCATCAAAATCCGGGATAATAACCACTAAGCCTGACAAGTAATCCTTTAAATTCTCTACCTGAATACCAGATGTCATCTGACGACTAGACACTTTCATCAAGTTTTTGTAACCTGTCGTATCACGCGCAATTAAGTACACACTTAAGGAAAGATTTTCCTGTAAATTAAGCGTCAACTCAAGCCCCAAAACAGGACGCAGACCTTCGCTTTTAGCTTTTGTAATAAAATGAAAGGCGGCATAGAGATTATCTTTGTCCATAATCCCAATAGTTTGGTAGCCTAATACTTTTGCTTCTTTGACATAGCCCTCTAAGTCAATTAAGCTATCCATAAAAGAATAAACAGTCTTGGTATCTAATTGGGCAAACATAAAAGCCCTCCTTTCTCCGATTGATTTCTGTATCTATTATACACTAAAAATGAAGGCATTTTGGGGTTAAACCGAAATTAGATGTCTCAGTGATTGATTCCTTGACATTTCAAACTTATTTTTGTACCATTTATTTAGTACAAGACTTCTTCTAATTAATACAATTAAGACTTCTTTAAATTTTAATAGAAAGGGGTTATCGTATGTCCTGGAAATTTGATGAAAAATCACCTATTTATGTTCAAATTGCACAACATATTAAGATGCAAATCATCAGTCAAGAAATCAAAAGCGGTGATCAACTCCCAACCGTTCGCGAATTAGCTGAAGAAGCTGGTGTCAATCCCAACACAATGCAACGCGCTTTTTCAGAACTAGAACGCGAAGGCATGGTTTACTCTCAACGAACTTCTGGCCGCTTTGTTACAGATGACACTGACCTCATCATGCAAAAACGTCGCGAAGTTGCTGAGGCAGAATTGCAATCATTTGTTAATAACATGCAAAAAATAGGATTTGAAATCGACGATATTGTGACTACACTAGAATCGTATATTAAGGAGAAAAAATAGGATGAGTCAATTACTCCAACTACATCACGTTACCAAAAAATACAAAAAACATGTAGCTGTTGACGATGTGACACTTAGTTTACCTGCCGGTAAGATTATTGGCTTACTAGGCCCAAATGGAAGCGGAAAAACGACACTAATTAAACTAATCAATGGACTTCTTCACCCAACAACTGGAGAAATCGTCATTGATGGTTACCGTCCTTCAGTTGACACTAAAAAAATCATTTCATATCTTCCAGATACTTCTTACCTCAGAGAAGATATGAAAATCAAGGATGCCCTTGCTTTCTTCGAAGATTTTTACGAAGACTTCTCTCGTGAAAAAGCTGAACACCTTTTAGAAGATTTAGAGCTTAATCCAAATGACATCCTCAAAAATCTATCAAAAGGGAATAAAGAAAAAGTACAGCTAATCTTGGTCATGAGCCGACAAGCGAAACTTTATATTCTTGATGAACCAATCGGGGGTGTTGACCCAGCCGCGCGCGACTACATTTTACGCACTATCATCAATAATTACTGTGAAGAGGCTTCTGTTATTATCTCAACGCACTTAATTTCAGAAATCGAACCAATCCTTGATGAAATCATTTTCCTTAAGGACGGAAAAATTATTTTGCAAGGAAATACGGATGATATTCGTGAAGAGCACGGTCAATCCATTGATTCACTCTTCCGTGAGACTTACAAAGCTTAGGGAGGAATTATGTTTTCAAAACTTTTAAAATACGAACTAAAATTTGTCGGTAAATGGTACTTCGCACTTAATGCATCAATTATCGCTATTTCCATCTTCCTTGGCTTTAGCATCAAGACACTTACAGACTATGCTGAAAACTTTGCAACAAGCAATGATAATCATTACACACAACTTATTCCAATCATCTTATCAATCATGTTTGGTGTTGTGGTTGCCAGTGCTTGGATTGCTACACTAGCTATCATCGTGCGACGTTTTTATAAAAATATCTTTGGTCGCGAAGGTTACCTTACTTTAACCTTGCCAGTATCTACTCACCAAATCATTTTATCTAAATTAATTGCTTCACTGATTTGGACAGCCTTTAACGCAATCGTGGTTACCATTGGAGTGACCTTACTTGTCATACCGATTTTTGGCCTAGGTCATTTCTTAGCCTTCCTACCACAATTAGCTAAAATGCTCACTCCTGCCGAATGGGGAATTGGGTTCCTTTGGTTAGCAATCTCTTCTATTTCAGGAATTTTGCTCATCTACTTAGCTATTACAATCGGGCAATTATTTGCTAATAGACGTGCTCTTATGGCATTCGTTGCCTACTTCGTCGTTTCATTCATTGTTTTATTAGTGTCTGAAATTCTCGGAAGCCACGAACTAAATAGTGACCTTACTATCCATTTCTTTATCTATTCTTGTATTGAGTGCTTTATCGAAGGTATCATCTTCTACTTAGCAACACATTACTTGCTTAAAAACAAAATTAATATTCAATAAATATTATAGCCACCAAATTCTGGTGGCTATTTTTATATATGGAATTGTGTCTGGGTGAAAGCACAAAAAACATTCTCGCAGTCTTCCTACTACTGATAGTGAAAAAAATTTTTGTGTTTCTTTTTGTGTTTCTCTAAAAGGCAAAACTAGGCAAAATTAGGCAAAACGTAAAAATAAAAAACGTTGATATATCAACGTTTTGCGTAACTTTGCTAAACTATGAAAAGCTTTTATGGAGCCGGTGGGAGTTAAAAAGATATTATCATATCAAAGTTTTTACTGTTTTGGGTCTCTTCTTGGGTCTCTCTTATAAAAAAAGATAACAGACTAAGAAAAAATAACTTTCTTCTATTATATATACTGAAATTCAACTTCCATTATAACGGACATTTTTAAAAGTTTCCATTACAATGGAACTACGCAAAAAAAGAGAGTAACTTTAAGTTACTCTCTTTCCTCGCAAATCTAAAACAACCAACTAAATGAGCCTTCACTCTGCTTCAAATACATGCAATTTATTAGCTGATAGTCGTCTTAGGTCTGAGTTATGAGGAGCTACCTCACAACTTCCTAAGAGGTTTAATGACTAGGCAGGACTGGTTACCTCCAACTTTCACCCGACATTCAGAATTATTAAGCAATGTGACAATATTCCAATTTATCACTTGCGCCTTTGGGCTACTTGTACAATCTTTTAGTGTAAGCAACGAGCTTTTCACCCGTCAATGCGCATAATGGCTTATTTTGACAGTTTCCTATTTACTTCAAGTGGTCAAGCTTGGGCTTGTAGGATTATTCTCCACTGGAGCGTCTATTGTAGCCACCACCGTTTAGATTTAGCCTAATTACACATACCCTCCACGTTATACGCACTCTTGCTATTCTTTCACTTCGCAACAATCTAAGATTGATTACTTATCTAGTAGCAGTATCCCACCACTAGCGTAACGAGTTATTAAGCATATAACTTTAGCATGCTGTCAAACAATCTGCACTAAATTATTTAGTTAGTTGTTTTAAACTTGTGATATATTCATTATAACATAAGAAATAGTCAAGACATAACTTTGAGCATCACTTGAAGGCAAAAACAAAGAGACCAGCCTTGCTAGTCCCCGTTCAGTTCAGCCGTATACTTGTTTTTACGTGCGCTTATCAGCCCACTATCGCCAGATATGTAAGACCTCTCAATTCCTTACATTATTATTGTAGCAAAAAAATCCCTAGTCAGCAAAGACTAGGGAATGTTAGGGAGATTTTTATCCGAGTAAATCGTTTCTATCCCATGTAGACAACCACGCTTCTCCACCTTCTGCAAAAGTAAAGTTTCTCCAATAGTAACCACCAGTACCGTAGGCTCCACCGTTATCTGACAGAATCTTGTTAGGGTTAAATACAAAGTAAGAACCCACTCTACATTCCTGGTCAGCGATAAGATTTCCGTTCTTATCAACAATATCAATATCACCTACACCAATTCCATTGTCGTTCCAATTGAACTCAACAGGACATAGATAATCACATTTCACTTGCCAAATACCATTAACAAATTCCATTGCATTAACTTGGTAAATTTTTCTACCACTTGGTTTTGGTTCTTGGTTGATAGCATCAGCGTTCTCACGGAACACTGTTTCACGAGGGTACCCATTGATTTGCCATAGATAGTTATAGTCATTAACCGTGATACCATCTGAACCATAATTGCAGTGAATAACATTTGAACCATCCACAAAAATCATAACATGACCAAATGCACCAAGTGAGCTTGACCCATCACGAGGACCCCAAATAACGACATCCCCACGAACAGCATCAAATGTACCATCTACACCATCGTAAAAACAATTGTACCCAATTTTAGGCAAGTTGCTCTTAAGTGACTCTGTGTTATTGCTTAAACTAATTCCTAGAGCTTTACTAACTGCTGATGAACAATCATACTCAATCAATCCATCTCGGTCAGCATCATTCCCATAACGGTCACCCATATCATAATGCACAGGAATACGTTGTAAGTTATACATTTCAGCAATACTAGTTTCAATTCTACTCATTTCTTTTCTCCTTTCCAGTTATTATTCATCTCTTTGACTGCTGCCTCGATGAACATTTCAATCTGTCCATCTGTCAAATAGATATCATAATTTTCTAAACCTCTTTTTACTTTAGCCTTAGCGACTTCAAGCTTCTTAGCACCGTCTTCATCCTCATGGGCAATCTGTTCAACTGCATGAACAGTATTTTTAGAAAGAATTTCAACAATTCTAAGTGCTTTTTCTCCACCCTCTTTAAAAAGATAGTCCTTCACGGTTTTAACAATAAATCCTGCAAAACCAGTTAAAATAAGCATAACACCTTGTAAAATTACATCGTTCATTTTCTTCTTCCTTTCTGCGTTTTACTGCGCACTACTGCGTACACGCTAAGTTATCTGTGTATTTTTTACCATGTCTTCCAGACCATCGACCTTCTCTTGAAGAACTGAAATATCTCTACGAGTCTCAGAAGAAAGATTATTAACTGCTTTGGTCAATCTTGCCATCTGCTTCTGATTTTCAGTTGCAATTCTATTATTGGAATCTAACAGCTCTTTGTTGGTCTCCTGGAATCCTGTCACCAATTTCTTAATCACCCACGTCATGGCACTGATTAATAGTAAGACAATGAGGATAATGGCTACCGCCAAAACCCCACCCATCTTATCAATCGTCCATGTGGTCTGCATAGCCTCATGTATTACATTTTGTTCCATAACCTCACGCCTAACTAAGCCTATTTGGCGTTATCGTCTTGCAGTCCTGCGTGTGACAGGTCTACAAGCTCTTGGACTTGTTTACGGAAACGTTTAGGAACTGTTTCAATAGTAATCCACCCAAGTTCGATTTGCATTGCAAAATAATTAATCATCATTGTTCTTCCTCCTAAAAATGTGTTTTTAATTTTCTGTAGTAGTTTCATCTGCTGGCACCTCGTCAGCGTACATTTGATTGATTAAGTCATTTAGTGTAGCTGTGGCTACTTTCGCCATTTTCTCAGCCGTCTCATATGACTCTTTCAACTCTTTGATAGTACTGTCATACTCAGCAAATTTTTCATTTTCGTATTTGTCACGAAAATTCTTGCGATACACAACATCTAAAGCGAGCTTTTCTAACTCATCATTTGATAGACCGATTTTGTCAGCTGGGAGCATGATTGGCAAATAACCGCCACTGTCGGTTACAAGTGTAACTTTAGCACCCGTAACCGTACCATCAACTGCAAATTCTTGTGATTTTGAACCAAATTTTAATTCCATATTTTCTCCTCTCTATGATGGAAATGGGTCTGTGGTAACCCATGAAATAGTAGCGCCAAACCAAAGCGGGTTAGCTTCCAACTTGATACGACCACTGATAGAACCGTCTGGTTTATAAGACAAGTGAACATAGCTACCGTTAAATAATGTTGACCCAGTTCCACCACCACCCTCACCGATAGCGTGGATAATCGCTTGGCTTACAGGTCTCCAGCCGATTGGGATTGTCTCGTTAGCCGTGCCCCACCAGTTTGTGTTAGCCCTATGTATATAATCCAAAGTGGCGGTTACGACATTTCCAGACCGAACAACAGCAATCCCAAAACCGTACGGACCAGCCAAAGTAGTTTTATACACTTTTGTCTGATTGACTGCCGTAAATTCGGCTACTGTGTTTTGGATTGCATAGTATTGCCATGGGTCCCAATTACTACCACGCCTAACACGAAAAGCACTAACTTTCCCGTTAAAATCAATAGCCTCTTGCAAGCACCAAACAGCGTTAGTATCAAAACGTTGAACTCTGAAATATGTGTGTGATTGTATGCCTGACCCAGTTGGTCTATGTAACAAGTCTTCACCGCAGTAAAAACCAGTTTCAATAATTGTATCCATATCAGTATTTTTAGCTACTTGGATTATTCGACCGTCATTATTAGTTAGCTTGTGGTGTTGGATTTCTTTGTTCTTGTATTTGTAAACCCAATCACTATCTACAGCATTTGTATTTTCTGGGAATTTACCAAAGCTTACAGCTGTCTCAGCCATCCCCATAACCATTTTTTCGGGAGATACGGGAGGGGCTTTAACAATACCTGAACTTGTTAACGCATCCTCTAGGACACCATAAACTTCGTAAGACTTACCAACATCAAAAGCTCCACTAAGTGTTGCTTGAGAATTGATAAGTTCATGTGTAACCTTATCATTAACACCTGCATTAGTATCAACAGTAAAAGTCTCCGTGCCAAACGGTGCTGTTTTAAAAGTAAGCTTGAAGCTATTCTTTTGTGTATCACCAATTTTTAAAGGTGCTATCTTAGCGGTTCGAGTGACGACAATCTTGTCTGAACTTTGATTGGTATCACCACGAACAGCCGTAAAGGTCAGCGTTGGTAGAAAATACTCAAGAACCGTAATATCTACAGTAACCGCATTACTGCTACGCCCACGGCTATCTACTACCCAAGCCTTAACCTGAGCTTCACCGTTCCAATTCATAATCCCAAAATTTCCATTATTCTCACTGATGCTCTGGTTCTTACCTACAATTTCAGCCCTGTATTCTTTAATTGTAGAACTGTACGAACCCTTAGCGTTGGTAAAACCAACTTTGATGTCTGACACAATCTCAGCAAACGTATTAGCTTTACCCAAGAGATTTGAAACCGTAGTGTTCCCATCCGTCAATGCTATACTGCCTAGTGTCGGTTTAACACTTGCAGGAATATTTGCGTTAAATGTAGCCTCTTTTGTACCAATCTTTGTGCTACCGTTGTAAGTATCAATGAAGACCGTGCCCCAGTGGTAATCCGCATTCGGAACTGTGTTAGCAAAATCCATCGGTAAAGTCCAATTACAAGACGTATCGACGTTTGTCGCAATTGTTCCAGTCTTGCCGTCCCAGTTGTAACGCAAAGTGTGTTTAAATGCACTGTTTTTACGGTCAATAGTGATAGTCGCAACTTTCCCAAGCTCGGTAGCTGTTACTTTCCCAGTACTTGCTCTTTTGATAGTTGGCAAAGGCAAATTGAAAGCGACCATAGATGAACCATATCCACCGGTATTCAAAGCAACTGAAACTTGAATACCGACGGTCTTCTCGCCGTTGTCGTCATGTCCGACCACGTAATCGTGAGCAAAAAGCAACTGAGATGAACCTGTACCAATGTTGATAGTTGGGTGTTCGATTGCACCGCCACCGTTGACGTGAATAGTCACGTCTGCAGTTACGCCCCACATGGACGCATAACCGTTAGTGATAAGACGTGCTTGTACGTTAACTGTTGACCTATTGTTAGCTTCGTCTTGCCTATTCCAACCAGACCACACTTCCAAAGTCATATTATGTCCGTATTGCCCACTAAATTTGGCTGTTGTCATTTATCCTCCTTTCGTTATTTAACAAAGTATGTTGCATTAACATATTGATTTTTCGGATGCGCTCTAGTGATATAATGTCCTAGTTGCAAAGACATTGTGAACACCCCGTTATCGATATGCAACATTGATTGGCTGATGTAAGCAACCTCTGCACCCCCATCTTGAAATGAAATGCGATTTGGTGTAACAACAACCTTAGTTGTACTATCGTTAGCGCCAATAATCATCCCGCCATTGCCCTGCGTGATATACGTATCAATGAACTGCATCTTTTGAGAATACGTCAAAATCGGTTCAATATTTCTGACACGTTCTTCAATCGCAGTGGCTATTGCAGCGATTTTTTGACGACCCTCTTCATCATCTTGTTTTACCTTGTTGAGGTAACCTTGAAGCTCAGAAATCTGTTCAATGGTTGCTTTAGCCTCAATCTCAACAATCATTTGCTGGCGTTTTGCTTCAAGCGCCTCTAGCTGTTGTTGTGTGAGTGCTTGGTCTGCTTTGCTGTCAATGTCTGATTGGACGTCTTCAGGATTGCGTGTGTAAGTGGTTTTTATATTACCTTCTTCAATTTGAATGTCTTCGGCATAATTCGAATTGTCAATCTTGTAAGTGTTGACACGCAAATAGTATTTGCCTGATGGGTCATTCCAAGTAAATTTGGTTCCGTTATTTCCAGTTGTTGATGATGAAATAATTCGGTCAACATTAATATTTTCGTCATGCTTAACAAGCCATAAACATATCTCGTTTTTCTCTTTATCTGTTGTATGGCTGCCAGTAAAAGGCGCCGTCCCTTTTGCTGATAAAGTGTACTCTTTACCTTTTTCCATGCTTATCCAAGCATTTGAGTACGTAACATAATTATCAATCTTGCTACCTTTTGGTTGAAACGGACCTTTTGAATTATGCAACAGGTTCACTCCGCCAACCTCAACACCAGCACGCCTATCCATCCACGTATACTTCGTTGGGTCTGTACTGCTAGATTGCGTGAAATCGGTGTAATAGCCTTGATACTGCTGTTTGGTGTCAGTAAAGCTAAAACCAGTCTTACCGTTGGCACTGCTTGCATAAGCAAGGTGGAGATAAGACGTTTTTCCGTCGTCTCCTTTGTCGCCCCGAACACCTTGGTCGCCTTTCCACTTGCCCCACTTGTACTTGGTTGGGTCATTGCTTGCTGTCTCATTAAAATCAGCGTACCAACCCATATAGGCTTTTGGTGTAGTCAAGCTAAATCCGCCACCAGTAGCATTGTCTGCAAACGCAAAGTGTACGTGCGAGGTTTGACCGTTCGTGCCGTCAGCGCCGTCAGTACCTGCGATTGATAGGTTAACTGGTTGTGTGACTTCGACTGAATCGTCCGAATAATAGACGTACTCAAATTTCCAAAGATAACGCTGTTGTTGCGTTGGTACGAGCGTAGCTGTTGACCAGCCAAGGTCTTCAGGCGCTTGGCTGTAAGGTGTAGCAGTTTCGCCTTTTTCAAGTTTGACATTTTTAAACATGATGGTATTGCCGTTTTTGGCTGGCATACCTCTAAAATATAAGACCTGTCCAGATGGCTCCGGTAGAGGATTGCGTGATGTTAAAACGACACTGATATTTTGCCATTGGTTAGCTTGTGCGTCTGGCATGTTTGGATAGTCCGTCATCGGCTTTTGCGCGTCGCCTCGCATAACACACGGTACGAGTCTCACGTCTTGGCTTGGGTTGACGTCAAATGACAAAGTGTATTTAGTGCCTGCTTCAATCAGGTCTCTCAATACATTTGAGTACGAGATGTAACTCCAGCTCGTGCTCGCTGTCGTTGTGCCTTTGATAAGTTTAACTGCTTTAACACCATCAACCTCGACTTCTTCGGCATCGCGGTCGCCGTTAGCCATCGCCCAAAACCAGTTCGCTTTGCCCTGGTTGGTTCCGACCAACAGATTACGTCCACCTTCGCTCGGCACTTCAGGCGCCTCAGCGCTATTCGTTAGCTTGTAAAACGTCTCCTTGCGAATCTCCACCTTCTCCAGCAGATTTGTTAGCGTCATCTGATTTGATGCTATCAGCTTCATCTTGCACCTCTTCTAATTTCCAAATTTGAGTCAGAAAGCCAAACTGCTTAGAAAGTAGAAATTCGATTGCTTCTTCTTTCGTTTTAACATCGACATGAACAACTTCAAGCTTTCCGCCTAATTCAATTTCAGCTCTAATCATGTTTCATACCTCCTTATTCAAATACCTCACAGAAGAATGTAGCTTTGTCACTAACATTGCTTGCTGAGACTGTAATAGACTTACCGACTTTATATTGATTACCTTGACCGCCAAAGTTTGCGTCAAGCGTTCCGTTTTTATCACGGCGTGACCATTTGTAAGTATAAGCCTTGCTAGTACCGTCTGCATCCAACTCTTCACCCTTACGATAAAGTCGTGCTTTCAATGTTGTTGAACCAGATGAGTTTTTAAATGTGCTACCAGCTGTTGACTCGATGACAACCACGATTGGGTCTGAGAAGTCGAGAATAGTCGCAACCCCGATTGCTTTCTGACCGTTAGTGCCTCCGACTTTATCAATGCAGACAACCTTAAATGTTTGCGAGTTTGTAACTTTATCAGATGTTACTGTAAGAATACCTTGAGCAGTTGTATTTGCAGACGGCTCTACATTTGGCGTTTGACCGATTGTAGTTGATGAACACAAGTGCCATCCAAGTCCACCATCTGCGTCATAACCCGTTGAATTTGTAGCTGAAACCGAACTGTCAAAGTAGAAGAATTTGAACTGTTTGTTTCCGCCTGAAAGGTTGTTACCTTTGTACAAATCAGCATTGACAGTTAGACTGCCTGGTTGGTTGTTATAGAATGTATTACCTTTACCAGTGTAGACATTAAGGACAAGCGATTGTTTCCCAAGTTGTACAGCAATGAGGTCAATATTTGCACGAAAATCAACTTTTAGACCTGTTGCAGGGTCTGTCCAAGTCCCAACCGCTTCGTATCGTTTGCCCCCTGCATTAGCTGGGACATTGATTTTAGTTGTCAAGACTTCGTTATGAGTACCTGACAAGAACTGGTTATCTTTATCAGAAGTGCTTGTTACGGCAGTTTTAGTAGCACCGTTGTATTCGTACCAAGTCACTTTTCCAACTTGCCCTAAAATCGAAGCAGTCTGACCCGCTTTAGTTAGGTTAAGTGTTAACTTTTGTGGAGTTCCAGCATATGATGGATTGTACCCATTCGTTGTCTGGTCATACACCTGAGTAGTCGTTTGACTAGCTGTAATGAAGGCACTCAGTACGGGTGCATCTGATAAGTCAGTAATTGTAATTTGTCCACTTGAAATAATTCCCATTTTTAAATTTCCTTTCCTTTTTAACCGAGGGGCTCAACATTACATTCAAATTGAGCTCTTCTAAAAACATCCTTTTGTGTAATTTCGATTGATTTCTGTGAGTAGCTATGGTCTTGGTTCCAGATTTCATCAGGATTTCCTTCATCATCTGTTTTCGTCCATATATAGCTAAACTCTTTTCCTTCCTTATCAATCTCTTTCCCGCCACGCCAGAGCGTAGCAGTCAGTTTTGTATTGATAAGATTGTTTTTAAATAAATTTCCGTTGCTTGTTTTGACAACCAATGTTATTGGCTCAACCAAGTTAGTAACCGTGACCTCAGCAGTCGCAACTTCTTTATCCCCGACATATCCTGATACAGTTAGCACCGCTGTGTTTTCGATATCTTTTGCTTTCAATAAATACTGCATAGTAACAGATACATTTCCATCCAAAGCAAAGCGCCAGCTAACATCAGAAAAGACCTCTTTTTCTCCCTTAAAGAGAGTCGCTTTAACAAGACTTTCACCTTCATTGTTTTTGAAAACAGTCCCATTATCTGTCGATATTTTGATAGTATACGGCTTAGCCTCTTCTACCATTTCAGCCAAGCGAACCTGAATATCAACCGAAAGATTATTACTTAACGATTTAAAATTATCATAAGTTGTGCGACTATTTTCCGGTCTTGTAAAACAGAGCTCTTGTTTTGTAACTCTGGCTTCGATAATCAAAATAGGGCTGAACTCATCGTCTTGAATTGGCACCCTATCACCAATATCAAGGTCAGTCCATCCCTCAATTTCATATGTAATAGCTGGATAAGCATGAAGTTTTAAATCCTTAAATGCCATCTGCTCCAACTCCTCAGAAGTTTTAGCATCATAGCTGATATCTTTACGAATCCATTGGTCAGACTGAGTCGCTGTTGTGAAAGTAGACGGATATAGTTTTGCTGCAATAGGAGCATATAAATTGGCTCCTCGTTTATAAAACTCAACCTCTCCATCACTATTTTTCACTTCCCAGTCAGGCATTGAGCCTAGGTCAATAAGTTCTTTTTCACCAGTATCTTTATTGCTAGTTGGCGGTTTCAATACTTTAGTTGTAGAGTTCGCATTCCCCTTTGAAGTACGTATAGTTGTTGTTTCAAGGATAGAACCATTAGCTTTTTCAGTACGCTTGACAGTTGTTGTACTGCCATCAGCATTCTTGGTAACTTTTGTATGAATAACTGTCTTACTTTGTGAACCATCTGAGTTTTTCCAAACTGTTGTTCGTGTAGTCGAACCATCTGGATTTTTCACTGTAGTTACCGTTTGACCATGTTCGTCAGCCTTTTCCTTTTCATCAGAGACACTCTGTGAGCTTGTAGGAACAAGCATTGTAAACAAGCCATTATAATCAACTGTACGTGTAATATCAGTTAGGTGACGTTCCCCTAGCAAAATGATATTTTTTTGCTTTTTACCAACACCATAGTTGTCGCCGTCATATTCTTTATAGACATTTATCTTAAACTCTTTCAGTGTTCCGTCCGAGTTCAAGAAAGTCTTAAACTCATGTTCAGCATTAAACTTAGAAAGCAAAGCTAACAACCTTGCTAACTTAGTTTCAGAACTTGTGAACTCAAGTGTCCGTGTATAAGACTCTACCTCATTAATCCCAATGCTTAATTTTGTAAAATTAAGTAAGTCCATCTTCTCAGCATACTGTTTAAACGTTAACGGCTGGTCAGATTTAAACGGGAGAGCCTCTTCATTAATAAGCTCCAAATTAAGATTACGACACTCTAATTCAAGCATTGTGCGAGTTTCTTTAATCTTATAGATAGTAAAAAGAAAAGTTTCATCCTTATAATTGAATGAAACAAAATTACGCTTTCTTAACACCTCTGTCGGATTTTGTTGAAGCTCATTATTTGCTGTAAATTTTTTATAAACCGAAAAAGAAAAGACGCTAGCACCAGTTGCTAGGTCTCTTTCCCATTTATCATCAAAGAAATGAATACTATTTGGCTTATTATTATCAATAACCCCCACAATCCGAAGTGAAGGGTCATGAATTGTTATTGTTGGAACCTGAAAAAATGTTTTCAATTATAACCACCTTTCTTCAAATTCGACCGTTACTGTAGGAGGTTTTTTACACCAATCAGACGTATAAACCTCCAAAGTAGATTTACCAGGAGGAATTTCAACGAATTTTGAACCATATACAAAATCCATCTCCCTATCTAATCCATCAACATTGATACTGACATCCTCGCTAGATAATACAACGTTTGACCCCATTGGGTATCTATTGGGTACATCTTTCCAATAATCAACGTGTAGTTTTTCGATTTGGAAATGGTTAAGAGAGTGCATGGAAACCATCCTATCGGTTGTATTACGACCTGCGTATTGACCAACGAAAAATTGAACCTTTTTCGCTTTTACATCACGAATACCAGCATCAGAATAGCGGAAGCTTGACCCATACCAATAGTACTTGATAGTATCTCCTTCTTTTAATAAGTCGAACATGTTAGCGTTTTTATTTTCCTGGCGACCTTCTGAACCGTAAGGGTTTGGTGGGAACCATAGGCACGGCGTGAAATTGATAGTTTGCATCACTCGACTTCCACCTTTTCCGTCTCCCAAAAGAAAACGAATCTGGGCAGTATTCCCTGAAGCATCTGTCTTCTCAATCGCCATACCAGCAATAAAGTGGTCATTCTCATCAATAACACTAAGACACCAAGCACCAGTTTGTCCCATTAGTCCAGTTTCAAACCAAGCTCTCGCCCAGATATACCAGTTCTTAGCAGTTTCAGCTAATGGGAGCTCTTTTACAGCTCCATATTGTATTGCTCCCGCTGTTCCGCTTGTAGCAAAAGGATTAGGCAAAACACCTAACCTACCACCCCAAGCTTTATCTGAAGTCATCTGAGTATTGATAATTTTAGTTGGGTTTTCATAGTTTTTAGTTCCATCGACCCATTCTGAAAAGTCTCCGCCAACATTACGATGGAGCATCACATTTTTCTGTGCCATCTCTCCATCAACTTCTTGCTTATTACCAACCTCAAGAGCTCCAGTACTATTAACAACGCCAATATACCCGTTCTCAGAATTATGTTTGATTTTAATGATAGGATATGCATTTTCGCTTCCGTTATTTTCAATTTCAAACGTCATCTTATTTCCAGAAATCACTGGATTATCATAACGTTTATACGTTGTAGAGTGAGCAACACCATCCTCGACATAGAATCTTATCGTACCAGTCGAACGCTTCAGGATATCTTCACGCATCTCAATCTTACCAGTCTTTACTGCCCAATAGTACTTGTCAGGTTCATCCGAAAAGATTAATTTTTTAGGAGAATCAACCCTGAAAATCTTAGCTAGCTGTCGTTTTACTTTATTACGGTCATCAGACCAAATAGTAAAATCAACATCAATAACCTTAGCTCCTCGAGAAATCCTTAGAAGTTGTTCACCGAGCATAGGAGTATCCTCAGTGATAAGGTTATCTTCATTCCCCGCATCACGGTGAATATCAGTGACATACTCCCAATACTCTGATAAATCAATATTGTTGTAAATTACTTTTACACCTCTATAACTCAAATAGGCACTCCTTTCATAATACTCTCAATACGTGACCTACGATTTTGTTCTTCAGTCACCTTACGTGTAATTAATTCTCCATCCATATAAACCTTAGCTACAGGTACTTTCTTATTCCCATCACGCAAAAGATTAGCAATTTCTTTCAATATCAAAAGAACCTGAGCATTATCAATGTTCACCTCTGGAGCTGGTGTAACACTAATTTTCTGTTGCACACTATCCATCGCCTTAAATAGTGGGGAGTTTGCAGAGTAACCAACCCCATTAGCATATTTAGGAAGTCCGTATTTCTGCATCAAAGACTTAGTCTTACTTGCCTTCAAGACCTTAGAACCTCGTGGCAAAGGCAAAATAACATTGCGTCCTTCTGGGATAAAACTTACACCACCTGGAAGTGTTACCAACTCTTTGTAGTTCGCATTTTTCTGGTCATTGACCATCGCAAGACCCCCAGGGTGGTAATTTGTTCCGTTCGCATGTTTTTTATACTTAACGTTAACAGTTATGGTTTTATCATGGAGTAATCCTAATTCTCCGTTAATACCTCTTAAAACCCCCGAAGCATTATCTGTAGCACCGATGTTTACAGTTTTGCCTTTTACACCCTTGATATTTTCTTTGGCACTTGATGTTGGTCCAGATGTATTATCGCTAGCTTTAATTGATACTGTTTTACCTTTTACACTCTTTATATTTTCTTTGGCACTTGATGTCCCTGAGGCTGTGTGGTCTCCAACATTCAAATACGGTAGTGTTTTTTGTTGCACACCATCAATATTACTTTGGGCGCTAGATGTCCCGCCTGCAGTGTTATCCCCAATATTAAGATAAGGCAATGTTTTTTGCTGTACACTATCAATATTGCTTTGAGCAGTTACTACTTGACCTGTTGTCTGGTCAATTGAAAACAGACCTACAGTTTTCCCCGTCAAAGTATTAATATCACTTTGTGCCTGAGTAACTCCACCTAACGCTAGGTTTAAAGCATTCAAGTCTACTTCTTTTCCTGTTAAAGAATCAATAACCGCTTGAGCTTCTTTTGTAGGAAGTGTAGCTAAGTTTTTTGCTATCAAATCCTTTGCATCAGGAGATAAATTATTCCAGTTGTTCAGAACGTTAGTTGCATTTTTAGCTTTATCAGTAAAGTCTTTGTCATTCGCTAAGATATTTTTTACTGTTTCAGGCATAGCATCCCATTTACCCATCAAGTCGGTACTTTCTGCTATCGCCATCAAACCTTTTTTGTTATCAACAACCAATTCTTTTTCTTCTGGCTTTAAGTTTGCCCATTGCCCATTCGCAACAAGTGCTTCAGCAATAGTTAATCGAGCATTAGTCGTTAGGTTAGCGTTCTTTAAAACAAATTGCATTTGGTCCCAACCACCTTCTGCAGCTAAAGCTTTTGCTACTTCTTCAGTTGCGTTGGTTTTTACTTTTCCTTCTTTAGGGTCAAACACAAGGGCGTTCCATTGGTCATTAGCGTTCTTAGCATCCGCCGACATGTCAGCAGTGCTTTTAGCAAACATATTGTTAACATTTGCTAATTTTTCTGCACTATCTTTAGCTTTTTTATTTAAATCCGAAAGCTTTAACCCATATTTTTTCATTTTATCGGCTGCTTTACTCCAGACATTCCCCATACCTGAACGCCCCTCATATTTGGCAAGTTCATCAATGGTTGCAGCATATTTTTCACCGTACGCTGACATTATTGCAGTATGCTTGGATTCAAGAGCTTGCATACGTGTGTTGTAGTTTTCTTTTGTAAGATAACCATTTTTATACAACTCTTCAGTATTCTTCTTATGCTCCTCATAGCTCTTCTGCTCAGCTTTCATAGCTTTATCTAAAATTGTTTTTTGCTTTTTTAATTGAGTCTCATTTAACTGTGTGACATCACCATTTATCGCAGTCATGATAGCTTTTTTCTGTTTGCCAGATAAATCCATCATATCAAGTTCTGCTTTAACCATCTGACTTTGGTTATTTAAAACAATTTGTTTTTCTTCTGCAGTTAACTGACTAACGTCATTGTTATGGCGCTGATAAATAGCGACAATTTGGTCAGTCATTGCTTGAACATTAGCCTTTTTCTGGTCAATGTAAGCTTCACCAGCCGCAACTTCTTCTGGCAACAACCCTTCTTTGTCCGCTATTTTTTTTAGTTTAGATTTTGTATCTTCAGCATATTGACCAATTGCTTCATTCATTTGTTGGAATGCTTTTATAACATTCTCAGCATTTTGAGTTGTACCACTTTCAAATTGGATAACCGCATCTTTAGTTTCATCAACTTTTCCTTTTAATTGTGTGACATCAGAAGCAACCTGACCACTTAATGTTGTACCCCATTCTTCAGATTTTGCTTTGTTATAATCCAAGTACGTTTGTAACGCAAACATACCTCCAGCAAGTAAAGCTAGACTCCCAACAACTAATCCTGCTGGGCTAGCTAATCCGCCTAGAGCACCCCCTAAAGCACCAACACTTCCTTCTGTTGCCCCAGCAACTCCTCCTAAGGCTGATAATGTTTGAGTAGCACCGCTAATTTCTTTCGCGCCAGTCAAACTCATTTTCAATAGTTTCAATTTACCAGTAAGAGTAGCAATAGTAGACAGCGTTCCACCACCAACTTTAGCAATTAACCCCAAAGCCCCAGTAAATGGACTGATTGCAGCCGTTGCCAAAGCAAATTTTACAGCCGACTCCTTCGCCTGTGGGTTTAAGTTGTGGAACCATTCCACAACTTTCTCCCCATCATCTAGCAAGTCTTTTAAGATTGGTAATAACTCATTTCCAATTTCTATTCCTAATGTTTCAAGCTGTGATAAAAACTGTTTAAATTGATTTTTTGAAGATTGCATCATTTGGTCAGACATTTTCTTAGTTGAACCTGTCGCACCTTCTGTAGCAGAAGTAAGATTACGCAAAGCATCTCCACCTTGAGCGACCAAAGCATTCATACCAGCCTGACCTGTACGTCCTACTGCTTGAGAAATGAGAGAAGCTTTTTGCGCATCCGTCAATCCTTCTGTATTTGTTTTAACTAGGTCTAGGACATCAGCTAAATCAATACTTCCTGCTAAGAACGCATCTGTAGAAACCCCTAATTGTTTCCAAGCTTTAGCATTATTTTTTGTTGGAGCGACAAGAGTTGTTAAGATTGCACGTAAGTTAGTACCTGCTTTTTCACCTTCGATACCACGTTGAGATAAAAGGCCAATAGCAGAGGCGGTTTGCTCAAGAGAAATCCCAGCTGTCGCAGCCATTGGACCTACATACTCCATAGCTGCCCCCAATGTTGAATAGTCTGAGGCGGTTTTATTAGCAACATAGGTTAAACTATCTGTAACTCGTTGAGTATCCTTGGCTTGAAGGTTGAATTGTTCCAGAATAGCTGTTGTAGCGTGCATAACAGTACCAAAATCTTCCCCTGAAGCCTTACTTGCTTGAAGTACATGAGGCATTGACTCCATTGTCTGATTAACGTCATAACCACGGCGAATCATCTCCTGCATTCCTTCAATAACTTCCCCAGTGCTCATACCATACGTTTTTGCATAGTTTTTTACAGCGCTACTTAGCTTGTCCATAGTGGCACTCATTTTACTTTCAGGAACATCATCTGCAATTAAGGCTTTAATCGTGTTCATACCATCTTCAAACTGTACAGCACTTTTAACAGCCACCCCAAAACCAGCAGCAATCCCCACGGTCATCCCACGAGTTTTCTGACTAACTGTAGACAAACCATTACCGATAGTCGTCAAACCTTTTCCTAAACGAGCAGTTAGACTATGCTGAGAATATTGTGTCTCAATAGCTTCTTTTAACTCTGAACGATATTGAAAAAGTTTTTGGCGACTATTCTCATACTCTCTAGCTAGGTTCTCCGCTTGTTTAGTCCCAGACTCCATAGCCCCTTTGATTTCATCTAAACGTACAGCGTAAGCTTTGGCTTGTTCACTGTTTTCGCCATAAAGCCCCTTTGCTTCACGATATTGTTTATTAGTAGCTTTTAAATCATCGGCAAGTCCACGAGTCCCAGCAGCGACTCTATTATAATCGCCAACTAGTTTAGATTGATACTGAGAATGTGTGGTAATCAGTCGGTTAAGGTCTTTAACTTGATAACCGTACGCTTTAAAAGCTTCACGACCATTCAAAGCATACTTAGACATTGCTTGACTCGTTTTAAGCTGGTTTTCCATCTTTTTGATGTCATTTTTGAAGCTTTTGATACTCCCAGTCGTTTGTCTTAACTTAGATTGAAATCCCGAGTTATCAAGACCTAGATGGACAACCATATTACCTAACGGTGTCGCCATTTTTAACCTCCTCCTACAGTTTGTACAAATTCACTTAGTGGTACTACGGACTGTTCTTTCTTACTTTCTTCTGATGATTTAGCATTCAAAACATCAACCAATGTTTGAAAATCCGTTTCCATCACATCATTGACAGTAAAACCATTCCCACTAGTTGTTAAATCTTTGACTAGACCTAAGAATCGCTCTTTTCCTTCTCTAGGGGAGATACCAGCTCCTTTGGGTCGTCTTCATGACGTACCCCTACAGCTGTCAAGATGAGATTGTCGACAGTTTCTTCAAGCTCCCATGCGTTCAAACCATTCAAAATAGCATCTGGTGTTACAGCTTTTTGGTCAAATAGTGAAGCAACAAAGTCCACACGGTCTAAAAGATTTTGTTTAGGCGTGTAGTCTGGATTAGCATACTTCTCTTGCAACTCCCAGAAATCCAATACACGTTTACCTGGAACTTTATCTTGTTCGTAAGAAACCTTATCTCCATTTTCGTCAAATAAAGTAATTGATAATTTAGTCATCTTTCTTTCCTTTCAAAAAAATAGGAGAGGATAAACCTCTCCACAAACTCCCTTAAATTACGCAGTAGCTTTAACTTCAAATTGCATAGCTTTATTTAGCAAAGCAATTTCTTCTTCACCAGCAGCCATTGCGTAGTAATCCCCTTTGCTTTCTGGTGCATCGCTACCTTCTGCAGTAAATGTTAAGTTATCGCTAGCAAGCTCTTCTTTTTCACCTTTTTTAGTATTGAGTTCAATACCGTCCATGGCAAAAACACCACAATATAGACCAATACCAAACTCTGTTCCGTGTGGGTCTTCTGAGAAGAAACCAACAGAGCAAAGTGGTGGTTCAGTATCAGCTCCACCTACTGTCAAACCATTTTTCTTTTTACGTCCAAGAATAGCGTTTTGTACAGCAAATGGCACATCAACAGCTGTAATTTCAGCTTTCACGTCACCTACACCTTTACGAGAAGTGTAGTAAGCTGAGTTACTACCGTATGTTTTTACAGGTTCACTTGAAAGACCTGTAATATTTGCTGTTTGAGTAGCACCCTCACCTTTTTTACCTTCAATCACAAAATAATTCTCACCAAGTTTAGGTTCAGCGCCATCATGGATACGAATTTTCATTTTTTCAAAACCAACTAAAGTCATTATCTTCCTCCTAATAATCTAAATCATAAATATCGCTAAAACCACGATATGTTCGGGCATCAACATAACGCCCAGTTTCCTCAAAATATTCATCTAACCCGCCAGATTGTTGAAAAAAAGACAATGCAAGCATTGCCTTTTCAACCTCTCTAGCGACCAATTTTGTCTCATCGTAATCAGTCGTCTCTACGTTAATCTGAAATAAAAACTTCTTACGTAGAGGCGTATCACTACCAAAACTAGCTTGTGCAGGACTCATTAAAGGAATAATCACGACACTTGAAGCGTCAGAATCAAGCCCTTCTGGTCTTACAAAATCCTTAATTCCTCCAAAATCATCAATAGCCTTTAGCTTGTCAGATTTCAGAAACTCTTCAAAAATTTTATCCATCATACTCATCGAGCCAACTCCTTCAATTTATCTTCCATACGTTCCACGTAAACTGTTTTTTGTTCCTCAGCAAAGACCCTAAGTTTACCAAAACCTCGGATATTGCCATTCGGTGGATATGAGCGACCATTCCGAACAAAACCAAACTCATTCAAATGTTCTAATCGCCAACGAGAACCAGGTCCCCAACCGACTTTAACTTGGTAGAACTCTCCACCAATCTTACGAGCTCTTGAATGTGTTGTTTCATCAGTAGTCCTTCCTGTATCTTGGAAAGCCATTGTTGTTTCTTTCAGGTCTTTTTCAGCCAATTCAGCAGCAGTGTTAATAGCCTCTCTGGATATTCTTTCTCGCCGTGTCTTACCAAGTTTATTGTTTATCGCAAGTAAAACATCCTCAACGCCTGTAACACTGATACCTCTAAACGCCATCGTTATCACCATTCAATAGAAAAGTAATATATCCACCCTTTAGACGGATATCTTCGATTTTCCAGACAACCCCAGCATATCGTGGCGAATGAATCATCACGACATGCTTATTATCTGTCTGGTATGCGCCATATGGGTCACGGATTATGATAGTCACGGACTTCTTGACCCCACGACTCTTCAAAATCTCAATATCCTTCAAAGAGGAGTTATATATCTCCGCCCACGCTTTATATTCAACTTTGTTTGTAGTCCCATGCTTATGCAACCCAGAAGCAACTTTAGTTGAACAAAACTCGACAGGCGTATTAAGAGTGCCGTTATGGGTAGTCTCACTCTTAATACTCTTTTTACGCATCATCGTCCTTTTCCCCTTTCAACTTATTAATAAGATACTGTAGCTCAATTTCGGAACTATAATTACGCTGAAACTCATCTAACGCATCATGATATACATACCGAGCACGTTCAAAAACAAGCTCCGTAAGCATATCCTCTACTTCAGTAGCACCGACAAGAAGCACGATGGCTACGATACTAGAGCGTAACATTCGCTTAAGATTATCATCTTCCTCATTATTACTGATACGCATACGTTCTTTAAAAGCGTCTAAATTTTCACTAGCAAATTTCTCTACATCAATAGCCATACACTACACCTCATCTAACTCCTTAAGCTTTACCTGATGCTTTTCCTGAAGTAGCCTCTTTAGCAAGCGTAACTACTGCAGAAGCATGGTTGTCTTTTGCTTTACCATAGTAGTAAGCTTTTGCTGTATAGAGCATCCAGTCTTCCAAAGCAAATGTTTGGTCAAATTCTTCGATTTGAGCTGTAGAAGCTGTGAAAGCATCATAACGGTCAGAAACGTACATAATTCCTTTACCTTGTGCCAAAGCCAATGTTTCAATCAATTTAACACCGTTTGGAATAGTTGTTACGTACACTCCACTGTCTGTACGAGTAGTAAATTTAGCTTCAAATTCCCAACGGTCCATCGGGTTAATCAATAAGCAAACTTTACCAGCGATTTTTTTAATATTACCTTTATCGTCAACTGAAAGGAATTTCATCACTGGAGCAAACAACGTTGGAGCTGTTTTAGCATCAAGGTCTGAGAAGTCTGCAATCGGTTCTTTATCAGTAGCAAAAGTGATTTTTTTACCATCAGTTGTGCTCTTGTCAAGGTCTTTAATCAAACCAACAGGTTTGTCTACACCATCACCGTTTACAATCGCAAGTTCAAGAGCAACAGCAACTGTTTCTTTAATTTGTTCAATGACAAATTGTTTCAACCAAGAATAGCTAAATTTAAGAGCATCTTTAGGAAGAACTACAAAGGCAGTAAGTTTGTTCATGCCAAAGTTAACTTCACCAAATTTTTGTTTCAATTGACCTTTAATATCGTCATAAATTTCGCCCCAAACAGCAGTTCCTTCTGTTTCAGAAACAATAGCTTTTAGTTGAAGACCTGCATTTTTGAATTTGATATTTGAAAGAAGAGGGTGCTCAACTTTCAAGTCTTCAAATACTCGAATCATAATTTCTTCTGGGACAATTTTTTCAGTTTTAACGCCTGTATTATCCTCAGGTTTTGTCACTTCGTTGAAGAAATTAATTTCTTCTGCAGTAAGTGAAGCATTTGAATTGCGTTCCTCAAAAAGATTTTTCAATTGAGTTTCAGTCATGTCTTGCAACTCTTGACCAAGAACTTCAAAAGCATTCGCAAAAAGCTCTTTTTGTTCATCAACAGTTGCCCCATTTGCCATTTTTTCAGCCAAAGTGTTCATGGCTTCCATGTATTTAGGCGTTTCTTTTAAATTAATAACCATTTATTTCTCCTTATTTTGTGTTAAAAAATTTCCCAAATGGACTATCATCCATCGGGTTGTGTTGTGCTTCTTTCAAAGCTTCTACTAATTTTTTAGTATCAACAGTAACATTTACAGGCACATCTCCAACGTTTTTGCTATCAAGACGTTCTTCCATGTCATCCAAACGTCCCATAATCTGTTTAAGAAGTGCATCAGTAGAACTTGTATCTTTCTCATATAGCTCAGCAATGATACTATCTGGAATAACATCCTCCATACTTGCTACATAATCCGATACCATTCCATCCTGAAACATGATTTTATCCGCAAAACCAGCCTCAACAGCTTGTTGCGCCGTGAAATATGTTGTTTGGTTCATTAAATCAAGTAACTCATCAAGTGATTTACCTGTTTTTAGAACATAAGCATTTGCAATAGACGTATTAATGTTTTTTGCTACATCTGCTTGAGCATGAAGCGCATTATAGTCGCCATTAGCCATACTTGACGCATTATGAATCATCAATTGTGCTGTAGGACTAATCTGAACCTCATCACCAGCCATCGCAATAACACTAGCTGCACTCGCTGCCATTCCAACAATCTTCACAGTTACTTTCCCAGGATATGATTTAAGCGCAGTGTAAATTTCACTACCCGCAAAAACCATTCCACCTCCAGAATTGATATGAACTTCAACATCTTCACCGTTTTCTGGAAGTACTAAATCTTCTGGAGCAAAGCAAGCACGATTACGAGATTTATAAACCTCTTTGTAATCGTTCATCGTTATCGCTCCCTTGATTTCGATTTTCTTCATTATCCTTAGTTCCTCCTTCTACCCTCATTTCTAAATAGTTTTTAGTGATATACAAGCGTTGCCCCAAACCATTAGGGAGAGGTTCAAGACCGATTTCCTCACGTATCTCATCTGCCATTGCAAGACCCGCAGCAATCAACTTATCACCCGACACTGCAACATCAAACAAGTTATATTTATGAAGACCAGTAACCTTAACACGATTACCATCTCGGTACTGTTGCTCACTAAAAATGGCATGCTGTAACCCATCAATGAACTTCTGAATAATAGGCTCTAGGATAGTTTCTACAGCCATCTCATAGTTCTTTTGATTGTCCGCCATCTCGCCGTGAATTAAAGCAGGTGGAAGACCTATAATCTGACAGATATCATCAGTGTATTGCTTACGGAGTCCATCGATATCATCAATAAAAGTGATACGACCAGTTCCTTTACTTGTGAACTCCTCGTAACTGTTTTTATCGCCAAGAGGGATACCTACAACTGAATCTGTCTTAATTTTATGAATTACCCTGTTAAAGAAACGTTGCTGATTAGACTCTTTCTTCCCTTCACCATCCACAGCTTCCTGAGCCATTTCACGGATTTTGTTCTTAGGTTGAGAGAAAGTAAAGCGAATCTGATTGGCTGTCTTTTGACGATTAATTACACGACCTAGAAGCTCACCATAATCTGACCAAAGCTTTTCAAGATAGTTATTCAAACTATCATTTTCATTCTTCAATAAAATAACTTCATCAGCGTTAAAGATTTCATCAAAGTTCATCCCCTGAATGGAAGTAACATGATACTTATTTCCTTCTAAGCTCTCTTCCTCTTTACTGTAGCTATCTGCTATATAGAGGTTTCCCTTATAAACCACAATCATCACTTCCCCTTCCTCAATCATCGTTTTTCCAATTTCACCAAGAAACTGTGAAGCCGTCTGATTAGGATTAGGTTCAACATTCAACTTATAAAGCCATTCACTAAGCTTATCTGCATCAGGACCCTTTAAAACAAATTTTGCTTTAGAAACACCCCGACCGACATAGTTAGAAACCTTATGAAGAGCACCATATTTTAGTGAGATATTCTTGCTTAACTCGCTTGCCACACCATCGTCTGTATCAGAAAACGTTGGTGCACGTTGAAATTTAAAATAATCTAATAAACTCACATACTAAATAGCCCTGAGTTTGTCATCAGAGATACTCCTTTCTAGTGGTACTAAAAAAGGAGCGCCAACAGGCACTCCTTATCTCTCAAATTCCACGATACAATTCTCTCACGAAAAAAACGCATATTTTCCGCTCTTTAAAAAATTAATACCAATCCAACATATCTTCATAAAATTCATCATAATCAAAGTTTGACTCATTTAAGTCATCCGCACGATACATTGCATACTGGAAAGCTTTGAAACCATCAATTTTACGGCGAACATCTTCTTTTTTGATATATTCAACGTTTCCATCAGGTTTTAAACGGCGAAGGACATTGTTAGTATACCAGCGCATCATATCATTATCACCAAAATTGACATGACTATGAGCAAACGCAGTCTCGATACGAGGGGCTAACAAACTATCACTAGCCTTTGCATTACGCAAAACTTCGACCTGATAACCCGCTGGAGCCTCCTCAAATTTATTAGAGAATGATACCTCAAAATCTTCCTTCTCAAAGTACTGACGTAAAACATCAATACGGAAGTTATCTGAGATAATACGTTGCAAATCAAAACCATGTTCATCACGCATTGACACAAACCAATCAACTATTAACTGAGGGTTGATAGTTGGCTCATCAACAACAGTTAACCAGCCGTTCATCTCCCACTTACGAATAGGAGCGACCGTCTTTTGACGACCATTCGCACCTCCAGTACGCTCATCCAAACGGCTAGAATACTTGTAATATTTATCTACAAAACCTTTACGTACAAAAGAATGACTTAACCAGACATAATCTTCCCCATCCTTGAACAATAACCCCACTGCAGCAAAGTCTCGAACAGATGCGAAGTCCAAACCACCCATACATGGCTTATAAGTAAGGTCAGGAAAATCACGCTTAGTAGCACGAAGCTCTTCAAAACTAGCAACGCTACGCTCAACATCGACTACTGGTAAATTCATACGTTTTGTCATGAACTCCTCACGACCAGATGGGTCTTCCTCCAACTCATCATAGTCATCAGTAACCGTTTCAAGCAAATTCTCCGCATATGGAGACATAGGAGGGTGGAACATCGGCTGAGCCTTCTGCCATTTATCCTTTTCATCCACCTCTTTTTCATCATCTAGCTTACAAATAAACGGAAACCAGCTATTAAACTTCTTCGCCTTACCAGTAAGGACATTCATACATTCCTCTTTTTTCTTATCTAGGAAACCTTCACGAACATAACCATCCGTTGTAATGTAAAACTCACGGGGGTTCTTTATCTTACCAAGACCAGAACGGTGAACACGTACGTCCTTATCATCTTGAAACCCATGAATTTCATCGAAAACAACCGCACCATCACGCAAACCATCTTTTGTGTTTCCGTTAGAAGTACGATATTTAAGTTCACTCTTCGTCTGCTTGCTACGGATAACAGACTTAGTATTGTAGAAAAGCTTCTTCAACTTTTCTTTTTCTTCAATAGTGTTATAAAGTTCCTCAAAACTTGTTTTCGCTTGGTCCTCACTATTGGCAACAATAGATACATTATAATTACGGATACCGTGCATAGGGGTAAGCAAGTAACTAGAAAGCCCAGTAATCAAACCATTCTTACCACCACCACGACCCATCATAATCAAGAAACGCTTGTAAACATGTAGGTCATTATGAGACCACATCAAAAAGACAAAACAGATAATAAACTTCTGGAAAGACTCAAGCTTGAAAAACCATCTCTCAATATAACCAATGCAGTCTTCAATCTGCTCATTCTGGAAATAAATCTCTCCACTCTCAATACGAGGAGCAATCTCACGCTTGATATATTCAACAAGCAACACACGTTCCTTGTTAAAAATAATCTTCCCTTGCTCATATTCCTCAATATAAGCATCAACGTATGGGTGTATCATACAAAGTCATCCATATCTATATCATTTGATTTTGCCTTTTTAGTCTCATACTCCTCACGTTTCTTATCAAAAAATGAATCTAACTTAATCAGTGCAGCGTTTACCTTAACCTTCTCAGAAATAGCAGGATTTGCTTTATAAAATTCCTGACTCCCATTAACTGTTAAGACCATAGCACCTTTTTCCTTAATAGACTTATCAAGGTCATCAAAAATAGAAACCAAATTAACGTAACGTGCTACCTTCTCAAGCTCAATAGCACTTTCAGTGTTAATCAACACCATCAAGTCCTTTTCTAAAGCCTCAAGCTTGAGCTGTTTTTTTGTCTTTCTACCCAAACTATTACCTCCTTACCATTCAAAAACTTCATCATCCCATTTACGCTTTTTAGAAGTAGCTCTACCATGTCTTTTGTTGTGGCAATCGTGGCACAAAGTCCTCAAATTATTCAACTCAAGAGCTAGTTCTGGGTAAAATTCCACCTCTTTAATGTGGTCTACTTCCAAATTTTCAGTCGTGAGCTTACCTTCTTCCTTGCACCAAACGCACTCAGAATGGTCTCGTTCCAATGCAAGCTTCCGAAGAGCTCTCCATTCCCCAGATTTATAGAAGGGATGCATAGTTTGCTTATTTGTTGTATCTATCTTCATGTTTACAAAATAACACGAAAAAACCATATATTTTCCGCACTTAAAACCTTGCTACGTTCGGTTTTTTCTCAAAAACACCCCCCTATTAAGAGAAAATCGACAAAAAATTCAGGTAGACGAGGGTCCGCCGGTCCAAAATTTTAAAAAAATCCGAATTAAAATTTTTGAAGGGGGGGATATAAGCGTTATTTTCGGTAAAATACGAACATTGACAAAATCGAAAAAGTTGTAAACTTTTTACTTTTTCTTCTATTAAAAAAAGAAAATAGTATGTATATGCTTAAAGATAAAATCTTTTTTGTTTTGTCGTTGCTTTCTATTTAAAAGAAAAAAAGAAAGTTATTTTAGTTTTCTTCTATTAAGGGAAAAAAGAAAAAGCCTCGGAAAAATTCCAAGGCTAAAAAAGTTTTTAAAAAATTTATAAAAAAGTGTTGACAAAATAAAATCCTAGGATTATAATAGTTTTTGTAAGTTGATAAAACAACCTACACCTCCTTTATTATCAAGGAAAGGAGGTGAAAGCTATGCAAAGTCGTAAGACAAGGCGAAAAGAAAAAGCTTTAAACAATATCAGCTACGCTACTAAATTAGTAATTGCAGTTACTAATTTAGTCAAAGCACTAACAGACTTGCTTAAAGCTATCTTGTAAGCTTTCACGAATGACAAGCGGATAAGCTTCCGCTTGTTACCTTGATAATATTATATCATAGAAAGGCGGTAACATGCAAGAAGAAAAGAAACGTTCTCGCGGTCGTCCTGCTACTGGTTTAAAACGTAATAAGAAAATAGCTATTAACTTTACGCAAGAAGAAATAGACTATATTAAAACTAAAGCGAAGGACAATGGTCTAAGCATTCCGAACCTTATTTTAGAAGCACTAAAAAAAATTTAAAAAAATTTTTAAAAAAGTGTTGACAAAATAAAATCCTAGGATTATAATAAGACCATAAAGAAAATTAAATAAAAACAAAAAAGCCAAGTAAGTTCTCAAACGCCAATCCGATAACTTACAAGGCTCGCAACAACCTACTTAACTAAGTAGATATGTTATTATTATAGCATATAGTACCTAGTTAAGCAAGGAGCTTCTAGGTACTTTTTTAGTACCTCAAAAACAGAAAGAGGTAAAAACATGATTTACATTACACGTAACTATAAATTTAATATTGATGAAAACAACGCTTTTGAAATCTATAGTGATTACACTTGTGAGAACCTTGAATATACTTGCAATTACTATGACATGCTAGAAGCTATGCAAGATAGTATCACTGACATGATAAATGATGGCTTGATTGATTTTCAAGATGCTTGGTATATGAGAAACGATTATGTTGCTTATGATGAAACTGTTGAATTACTAGAAAATGAGGAATACTAAAATGAAAAAAATTATCTTAGCTATTGTAACAATTGCCTTTATGTTTCTCGGAACTACTACAGTGCTATCATCAGAGAAAGAGCCTGTTATCATCGATTTCCCTAACGGTCATCAAGTCAAAGGTTATGTACTTGATTGTGAGCTTGACCTATACGAATGTAGCTTGAAATTATCAGACGGTAAAATATATACAGTAATGTACACACAAATTGATGACCTTTCAAAAGTGATTATCAGTCCTGACGTACTTGACTATTTCGAACATATTTATTCGCAAGCTTAAGAGGTGATATGATGCCATACCAAGAAATCAATCTCCCACTTCCGCTGATGCTCCTCCTCTTGGTTGCTATGATAATCCTACTTATCATAGTAGCCCAAACAGAGGTTCCTATTACAATCGAGCTACCTGAATACAAAGAGCCTGATAACGCCATTCAAGAACGTTACGGCGCTTACATACAATCACAAGGCAAATATTACAATTAACAGAAAGAGGCTATATATGAGACCGCTACAAATGATAAAAGTTATCGATTACGATTATAACAATACAGGACAATTTCTAACATATTACAAACGACCAAAACCAGACGTTATGGACTTTTGGAACGGAAAAGAGTTCCATGAGTGGGAAATTGAATTACTACAGTCAGAAGGCTATAAGCTTATGATTATCAAAACAATCGAATTACATGCTGAATAAAGAAAGGAGAACACACATGCCTGAAATGAGATTACGCAAATCAGTTTTTCAAACCAAAAACATAGATACAGCTATCAGACGTGCTGAAAAGCATCTTGATGAATGGGTTGAAAAACATGGCTATTTTGAGAATATGACGGAAGATTATAGACGCAAACTAGAAGACGTGTATTTCCGACCTTTCATAGGTGAAAACACTATGAAAGCTTACGAGAACGCTAGAAAGATAACCAATTTTAGCAATCGATATTAAAAAAGTAAAGCACCATGACCACACAAACACAATATTTTAAAATTATCAACCAAGCCACTAGCGACCTCCCTACAATCCGTAAACGTGCTCTAGAAATAGAGCATGCTTATGGGATTGATATAGAAGTATTGCTAGTTACAGACGAATACATAGAATTTTGCATGACAATAACAACCGTTTTAACCACAATCCAAAAAATTGAAAATTGGTATTCAGAACGTTTCAAAGATTCATCTGAATATGATTCAATTTCAAATTCTTGGGGAAATGGTCCTCATGATTTAAATGAGGCTTTATCCATAATTTTAGATGGTTTAAGCGATTTAACAATTAATTGGCTATTGTACGGAGGAGAATGAAAATGAAACAAAAAACAATTAAATTAGACGGTATCACAAAAGCTTTAAAAGCTCATAGCAAAGAAACAGGTATGAAACCATTTACCACACAAATCCAATACAAAGCAAATTCAACAACTGACTATTATGAATACACAAATTCAAGTGTATTGATTCGCTTTACTAATGACGTCTTTACTACAAACGCTAATATAAAACTCTTCCCGAATTCATCATGTTCCGTGTTTCCTAGCACTGACAACGTCTTCCCAAAAGTTACAGATGACACTAAATTTCAAGTATTTGATACACGGTTACTACTTGATGAAATCCGAACACTTGAAAAAGCTCCAAAAGCATTTCCAAAAGAAACTAAAAAGCATCGTGTACTTGATTTCTCATATAATAATCATCATTTTACTAACTATCATTATAGCAATACACCTGATTTTTTCAGAATAGATAGTTACCACTTGAAAACAATCATCCGAATTTTTAGCATGCTACAATGTGAGGAGACAACTATTTTTTACAACGAAAGTCATCCCCACCGCCCAATTATTTTAGAGTGTGAACTTGCTACCGCCGTGTTAGCCCCTATCCGATACTTATAAAAAATAAAATAAAATAAGGAGAAATAAAACGGACTTTAAAAATATTGCTATAATATAACTGAAAGGAACAATACTCATGATTTACTTGCTACTTATCCCTCTTGTGCTTCTCTTTCTGCTATTTGTAAACATTAGCATCGTATTCAAAATTATAGCGGGATTCTTTGGAATAATCTTCCTAATTGCAATTATCTGCGCTATCATTGACCACCAAAGTTTAAAATAGCCTCAGGAACACTCCTGAGGCTTTTTTATTTGCGTTCGTTAAAAAAGATAATGTTTAGCTCCTGTAACCATTGATAGACAATTTCATAGGTTCTGGTTTTTCCATAATTCAGATATTTGCGACCAGCGCCATCCACATTCATGTATTTGTTTACAAAAACCTCTCGGACAACCTTGACAACATTTGTATCACTCGTTTTTAGGTGCTTTTCGATAGCAGTAAGCCATGTTTGATAGATTTTAAGTAAACTATCTTGCTCTTCCAATTCAAGCCGTTTTAGGGCTTCTGGTGTGCTTCTCTTATTGGTCTTAAAACCGCTATTAATATCGCTATCTTGGCACGGGTAAAAAAGCTCTTGCTTACGGTCTATAATCATCTGTTCTAATTGGCTATTCTGAGGGTTGCTATAACTTCTTTTAAAATACCTTTGTAGCCATAAAATTTCCGTCCCGAATTCCTTAGTTAAAAAGCTCTTATTCAACCCTACTCCTTCCCTTTCCAATGCAATATATCTTATAAACTATTTCTTTCATGCAATACGTCTAAACCACTATATTTTAATAGGCTTTAACTATATTTCTTAAAATAGCAATGCAATGTTTTTTCAATATATTTCATTTATAAGATTTAAAAAATAATTAGAGCCCAAAGCTCTCCATTTCCTGATTGATTTTCTCTTGATTTATCCCGATATACCTTAATGTTATGTCAGGAGATGAATGGTTAAACATTTCCATCAACATGGCAACGTCATGCCCATTGTGTTGGTACATAAAATAACCAAAGGTCTTTCTCATGCTATGAGTTCCAATGTGATGAATACCACACGATTTAGCAGCCTTATTCAGAATTTTCCACGCCTGAGTTACGCTAATAGGTTGTTTCTGACCTTCCTTCCCTGGTACCTTGCAACGCTTGCGACTTTCAAAGAGATAATCATAGGGTTTCAGCCCTTTTAAAGATATATACTTATTTATCTCTTTTCTAAGAGTTCTATTGATTGGGAACAATCTTTGTTTTCCTGTTTTCTTTTCGATGACCTCTATATAGTCGTCTTGTACGTCTCTGACTTTTAAGGGCAATATATCACTTACCCTCAAACCTGAATTAAGCCCAAAGACCAATAGAAGGAAATTTCTAGGATTCCAATCCATGAGATAATCTTTTAACATTTCTATCTGGTCCTTATCTCGTATAGGTTGTACATATTTCACATAACACCACCTCCATAATAAAAAAAGACAAGCGCTTTCGCTCTTGTCTTTATATATATACTTTTTAGGGTGACGGTTAAATACTTTTTTTCGTCATCTTAAATTAGACCTTTCAATTTTGCATATCTATCAAGCATCTTATTCTTACGTCTTCTTAAGGTAGGCTCACTCATATGCATTATTTCCTCAATTTCAGCCCACTGACGCCCCTTATTCCAACGATGGTAAGCTATTTCATGCTCCTCCTTATCAAAGGTCATAAACAGCCTAGCAATTGTCTGTTTACGGATTCCAAGATTATAGAGAACCAAATCACTTTCCTTATCACTACCAACTTTTTCAATCATATAATTATCAAGGTCAAATATATTTTTGATTAACAACTCCATTTGCCTAACAGCAATTTTCCTATCTATATTTTGGTATTCCATCAATTCAGCATCAAGAGCCAATCTCATAGCATTGCGGATTTTGTTTGACATGTATCCTCCTAATTTCTAGCCAACCATTTACGACCCATCTTTTTAATTTTAGCCTGGTGTCTCATTTGCTTCCAAGTCATTTCTCCCAAAGCCTTAGATAATTCCTTGTTTCTTTCTACAGCTTTATCATATTTTACCTCTAAAGCCTCGATTTCACTATAACTTCTATGAGCCTCATCATACCAGAAATCATATTCATCAAGTATCTCATCTATCGACTCTTTAAGCATATCCAATTTTTTCATAAGTACTCCTTTTTAAAATGGCAAATCGCTATTAGAAATATCCATAGGTTCGGAATTGCTAAAAGGTGACTGTGTTGCATCTTTTGACTGAGCACCATTCCCACGACTTTCCAAAACATGGAAACTATCAGCAACAACCTCAGTCACATACACACGCTGACCTTGCTGATTTTCATAGTTACGTGTCTGAATACGTCCTGTAATCCCAACAAGCATTCCTTTTTGAGTCCATTCTGAGAAATTCTCAGCTTGCTTACGCCACATGATGCAATTGATAAAATCTGCCTCACGTTCCCCGTTTTGATTCTTGAAATTACGGTTAACAGCAAGCATGAAACTTGCTACTGCCTGATTAGATGACGTATATTTCAAATCAGCATTTCTAACCAAGCGCCCAACTAAAACAACATTATTAATCATTATTTACCTCTTTATATGTTTCCTCAAAAACATCTTTCTTACACACATAGCATTCACCAGTTTGATTCTTAATGAGATAATCACCATCTTCGAAAAGCATAGTTCCTTCTAGTGTTTCAATATCATGATAATTAAATTTATCACCAAAAATTACTGGTTGATTATTTGCAAACTCTCTTACTTCCTCATGATTATCCTCAGTTACTTGAACTGCTTCAACAGGTGTTGTTTTAATATACTTTTTAATCATCATTTCCTCCTGTTTTAAGACTATTACTAAGCAGTAACGCTAACAGCATCCACCAAGGCGAATGAAATTGAATACTAATAAAGACACATGCTCCTAACACTCCCAATTCATAAACTACCCAAAAAAGCCAAACATACCAATTCATTCCTCTTCTCCTAAAAGTTCCTGATTCTCATACGTGCAATGATATACAATTGGTCTTCTCTGCTTATGTAACGTGCTTTTAATTTTTTTATCCACTTAGCTTCTTCTTTTGTTAAAACTGGCTTTTCTGGTTCATCAAGTTTATTTACAGTTTCCAAAGCAAAATTAATGCCTTCTTCAAAGCCGTCTCTAGCATAATCGTTCGACCAACAATATCTAAAGATGTGCTTCGCATCAGTCAATTTTTTCATCGCTTCTTGTTTATTCATTCTTCCACCTCACGAATAGTCATCTCATAGTACTTTCCATCAAATTCAACAACCATCTCTCCATATTTTCCTTTATCAATTGACTCAAAAATTTCTGTCCAATCAAGTTTATTTAAATCACAAGTGCCAAACATAGCACACCTCCTTAAATCTCGTGAGATTTTTTCTAAAAAAAGCTCCAACAAGCTCATCGTGCTTATCCAACCAGACAAAGCATGCTACTACCAACAAAACAAATACCAACCAAAGGAATACATTAACTAGCACCTATTCTGTCGTCTCCTTAATTTCCAAAACTTCAAACCCAAGAATATCAGTTGAATTTATCCAAGCACTACCTAAACGTAGTTCTTCATTGTTATACCAACGAGCCACAAGAGACAAATATTCCTCATAGCTTGTTGCTACCGTTACCTCTCCATCTCTCATAAAAAACTTAACTTCCATTTCCATCTACACACCTCGCAATCTTTGTGTTATAATAGATATATCGTTAATAAAATTCATGCAAGGTTTTTCCCAGCCTTGCTTTTTTTGTACACTTTACACAATAAAAGCAGTCAGGCGCACGAACTGCAAAAAACATTTATTATGACCTCATCAAAACAACGCCTTGTATAATCACAACTCGCCGATTAGTTGCTTTAGAATAACCTCATTTCTAATTTTTTGTTTCGGCTTTTTTACAGCTAGCCACCCGACAAGCTAACCATAATAATTTTTTGTAAGAAGGAGTGTTTTAACCACCTCCAATATGTAAACACGAAAACTTATTTTTCGGGTTACACTTGCCTAAGGACTCGAACCTTAGCTAAACCATTGCAAGCAAATGAATAGTACACCTCTATTCACTATGGAAAATATCTATTGAGTGACATGTTTGAAGTTTTCCTACTTTCTAACATTAATTTGGTGTATAGCCACAAGCGGATTCGCACCGCTTAAAACGCCTAGCGTGGCTACCTTCTGCGGAATACGACCTTCCCATATTAGTCGTAGTGTATCCGAGAAATCTTCTGGATTTTTGCAGGTAAATGATAAAACCCTGCATGTTTTTTTACAACAAGACCACTGATGGCTATTTATGTGGCCTTGAGGAATAAGCCGCCTTTTCAGGCAATCAAAAAATCAAAGGAGTCCTAGAGCACCGACTAGAAAATGCTCATTATAGGAACCTGCTTTCTTTTTTTATTTTTTAGTTCCTAGCCTAACGACCACAGCATGACTCGAACATGCTATGAATTACCTTTGTGGTCACTGTGCTTATCACCATCGCACTACGGAAATAAATTTTCAGGAGTTTCCTCTTCTCTAATTAAATTTTTGGTGATACCCACGCAAGGACTCGAACCTTGCTAGTACCATTGTGGGTCGTTAGTCTTTGTAAAGTACAATAGCACAGACTTTATCAGTGCCTAGTCTTGTTATTTCTGTGCAGGAGAGACATCAAAAAATAGCTCTTCGTCTTGAGTAATAACTTTAATCTTCAGTCTCATTTTTAGGTTCTTCCTCTTCAATAAGCCATTCTAAATAGTCTTTTGCTTTCTTAAGGTCTTCTACTCCACCTTTGTTTTTAAAGCGTAGTACATACTTCACAAGGTTAGACCAGTAGAAACCTTTAATCCATTCAGGACTAGGAGCAAAGTCTTTCAATACATCTTTAACCTGTTGTCCTGACAAACCTACATAGCGTTGCGGGTTTTCTTCCATCTAGTACACCTTCTCTTTATGAATCACAATATTATTGCCAATATATACATCACCATATTGTTCAGTAACGTAAAGTAAACCATCTTTAACCTTATATGATTTTACTTCAACTCTTTTATAGGACGTGTGGATTTGATAAGAATAGTATGGTTTTGAAGCTCTTGGTACATATGCATACAAATGATATTCAGTAGAATTAGTTTTAGCTTCTGCTTTTCGAGAACCTCCAACCACTCCAATAGCTAACACGACTGCCCCAATAAAAGCAATAGTTATTCTCTTCATTTTTCTCCCTTCACAGCCTCATAAAATTCTTTAACCAATTTTGTGTACTTACGTGCTGTTAAATATTCCTTAAATTTCAGTACCACTAAAATACACCACGAAAAAATCAATGCTCCATTCAAGAAATACTCAACTAATAAAAATGTATTCATTATTTTCTCCTTTAAATACCACAACGATAAATCGCTTTGAACAAATATTCTTTATTCGAATGTTCTCTTTTTTGAACTTTTTTAGTCTTTGACAGCTGATAAGCACGGTCAATCTCATCTGGATTATATTTTTTCACAATATAATCACCTTTCCTGATACGATAGGCTAAAGCACCAATATTATCGAGCCCCAGCTCCTTAGCACAACCTATTTTGCTCCCTGTAAATACCCATTCATCATCAGCATTAAAGAACACGTACTGAGGGTCTTTGGGGTTACTCATAATTTCCGTACGAAGGAACGCTCTTGCAATAACTCCTTCTCTTACTTTCTTATCAAAGAAATGTCTTGAAAGACCAAATGCTTCCCGAGCATCTTTTACCAAGCCTGTGAATGACTTCCCCGTCTCAGAATTATAAAACTTATAAACCTTAACAATCCCCACCTAATCACCTTCTCTCTCGTATTGCATAACCTCAGCATGTAGATGAAGCACATCCTGAACATACTTTTGACGTTCTAAAGCATCTGCTTTCGTGTCGTAAATTTCATTTTTACATTCCTTACGCTCCCAACGTGGGATATTAATCGTTACCAGCCAGCTCATCAGCAATCCTCAATCTCTGTAAACATTTCAATATCATCATCTAACTGTTTAACACCAATAATTTTAATTTTTTCATCTGTATGAGCTTTTAAAAACTTAACTAAAATACTCTCGTTATAATCCTGATAACGTAAATTCTTACCGTAACCTACCAAGGATAGAGCACTTCCTAAAGCAGTACCTAAGTTGTAATGCTCATCCGTTTCAATTTCACCAACTCTTACTTTAAATCTCAAAATTCAATCCTTCCTCCAATTTCTGCCCAATTTTGCCACTCAATAATTTTTAAAACAAAACTATCAAATGGTAAAAGAAGCATCTGTTGTTTAACTATAGGGTCAAGCTCCCAGTAGCACGTTTCAAAATCACTAATCAGCTTCTTCTTATCCTGCAATTCTTTATCAATCATCGCTTACTGATACTTCCTTTCGGATAAACTAAAACCTGTTTATTTTTAGTTGAACCCTTAAAAATTCGGTCAACTAAAGCACTATCATATATCTTCAGCAACTCATCACGACTAAAATTAGTGTTAATAACTGTAGTCTTACGAGCATCCAGAATATTAAACAAAACACTTTGCACCCAGTCACTTGCTGGCTTGATAGTGTTAGCCATCGAGCTCTCTTTACCAAGGTCATCCAAAAACAAAAAGTTAACCTTTGTTAAAAAATCAATAGCATAATCTTCAGTAAACTTCCCACCACCATTAAAAGATGACTTGATTTTTGAAAACATACGAGCAACAGGCATAAAAACAACCGTTACAGGCTTGTTATCAATCCTGCTTTTCTTGAAGACATCATTAAGCCCATCAGCCATAGCCAACGTCAAGAAACTCTTCCCTACACCAGGAGGACCAATTAACACACTATTGCCTGAACCACCTTGATAGTAGTCTCTGCACATTCTTCTAGCAAAATTTAAAGCCCTCGTGTCAAAGTCGGTTTCAGCTTTGAATGTTTTAAAACTAGCCCCTCTTAAATCATCAGAAATAATGCTGTCTTTTTGGAAAACTTGATAGCCTCTTGCAATATCAGAATTAATAAGCCCACGTTGTATACCTTCTTCTTCCTTCTTCTTAATAGCTAGCTTTTGACACTCTGGACAAAATTCCTGAGTAACCATACCATCAAGAGAAGGTCTTGCGATACGCCAAAGCTTAACACCGTGTAAATCACAAAGCTCTTCTACTTCTTGCTTGGTCAAAAATTCAACATACTTCCTAGCCATATCATCAACTTTTTGCATCAATTCCAATCCTCCATACCAGCAAACTTATCAGCATTCGGGTCAGAAACTGTTCTTAACGATTCTTTGCTCTTTTTAAATAACGCATCCTCTTCAGCAACTTGTTCTAAAGTCGTAATACCTTTTTCACGCCACTTACTTAAAATTCCATTCAGATAATTAAAGTTCCTAATATTGCTGTTAGCACAACGCTCAATAGCATTCTGAATAACTTCAATATCCATACCGTCTAATCCAACATATTCAAGAATTTGTTGAGTCTGAATACTATCAAGCCAATCTAATCTTTTTAAAGTATCACCAAGGCTATTATTTATATATTTATTATTTGATATATTAGTATTGATATTATTAGTATTGATTCCCTGTACTTTTTTCAGGTCTTGACCTGTACTTCCTACAGGTCCATGCTGTACTTTTTTCAGGTCTTGACCTGTACTTTCTACAGTTCCATTGATATATAAGCGATTAGGCTTATTGACACCCTGTCTGACTTCTTTTAAAAGCCCGATATTTGCAAGCTCTTTCTTTGCTCTAATAACAGACTTCTCTGAACAGTTAAGTTCCTGCATAAACTGTTCATTGGTAAAATACATGTAAATCTTACCATCTTCGTCATACCACTTGTTTTTTACCGATAGGCTTCTTCGGTCAAAGAGTAACATATACATCAATTTTGCTTTGTCACCAAGTTCCTTATATAAGTCATCTTTTAAAAGCCATTGTGGAAATTGATAAAAAACATTATTTCTTACTTCACTTACATACATTGCCGTCAGCACCCTCTCAATCTAGCTCTTGGAAACAATCTACACAAATTAGTAAATCGTCACTTCGATAAGCATCTTCATACATACTAATGACATCACCACACAATTCACATTCAAGTCCATCGTGGAATGTTTGAGTCAAGAAATTTTCACTTCCACATTTAGGACATTCGTCCCATTCAGTGCTTTCAGTAACTTCTGTTTCATAACCACAATCTTCGCAAGCGCATTCATAAACGTAATCTTCTTCTAAAATAAAATCATCTTGTCTCATTTTTTAACCTCATACTCATTCTCAAAATGACCATTAAGAGCTCTTGCTTGTGCCCACATCTCACTATTCTTCTTTACACGTTTCATAAACACTAAGTCCTCATAATCTTTACTACGATAGTACTCAATGGTTTCTTCTCTACGTCTAAGCAAAGTTAAAGTGAATACCTCTGAAAGAACCAAAAAACTGAAGCCAATAATAAGATATGTCATGTTATACTCCCTTTCTTAAAACTCTTTGGACATCTGCCAAATCATAAAGATATTTACTATTGATACTTTTTCCTGTTCGATGACATCTGAACACTCCCTGGTCACGCAAGCGCTCAAGTTCCTTGCGACTACGACCCGTTTTTTCAACTAAAACTTTAATCCCAACCCATTTGCTGTCATTTTTCAACTCTTCTTTGACGATAGCAAACGCCTCACGATTAAGTTCTACCAGTTCTGCCAACAATTCATCCCTAAAAGCTTTATCAAATTCATTTAAGACTTCAATTGCCATAGCATTTTAATCCCTTTCGTGCTATAATTAAGTTAAGTTATTTTTGTATGTCACTGATTTTTCAGTGGCTTTTTTGTTTTCCTAGACTAGCAGGTAAAGCTGTAGCAAGATTTGCAACAAGGTAAAAAGTCAAACAGATTCTTAGAGGAAAAATGAAAAAATTTTACTTGCTACAGCCATAGCTACTAGCCTAGGGTATTTTTAAAGCAGACTAGCAGATAGAACGCTAATAAGGACTTTGTATATTAAAAACTAAAATAGGAGTTCATCGTGCGTATTTCTAAAATTGGTATTGTTGCCCTATTAGCGTTTTAACTACTAGCCTGCCTACTCTATACATTAAAAGAGTTGTGAATTTAATTGACGAATTTTCATTTTTGTATTGGTGCTTGGTTCCCAAGTTGACCAATACGCAAAAGCTTCTTCCTCGTCTTTTCTAGGTAACATATCGTAACGACCAATTTTAAAATGCTCTTTAAAATCTTTCCCAGCTTCCCAGAAAACCTTACGAGAAAAATCCTTATCTAAATATGCACCAGCAGTTGTACCACCTAGCAAGGCGACAACACGTTTTTTACGCTTCTTCTCAAGATTCGCCAAATGACTTGGGTGGATTGGTTGTTCTTCTTTTAAGTAGTCAATATCACGCTTCATACTAGCTTGTTCTAACTTAATCGCTTTCTGATTTTGGAAGAGATTGATAAAAGCATCTTCGCTAAGATTTTTGTTGATATAAGCCCCTTGACGGCGAATAGCTGGAAGAACTTCACTTGTTACCCAATGTTTAAACTCTTTCGCTTTCTTTTTAATTTCAGCATTGGTGCTCTGTTTAGCAGCGCCAAAAATCAAATTGTAAACACCTGACTCATTAATGATAACTGACTTAGATTTATAATTTGAACCAGTCCCTTGAATTAGGGTAGTGGTTTTGTCTTCATCATCTACATGACTAGAGATAGCATTTTCAGGTTTCTTGTATCCAAGTACTTCTGCTACATCCTTACCAACAAAGTAAGGTTCACCATTAACTGTCATTGTACGGACCTCATATCCGTGAAATTCAAAAATATCGTTCATAAAATTACCTTTCTAATCATCCCGAGGGCTAAAATCGTTTCCCAAACATCTAATCCCTCAAGACTATCTATCACCACTTGATTTAGTTGGTGATTTTTCTTTTGCCAATTTAGGATGAGTTTATTTTTCATCTGATTCTTTAAACTCCTCCCACGGTTCACGAATGCTCAAAAGATTAGAAACACGTAGTTTTAAATCAACACTTCCTTTCCCTTTTTTGAGTAAATCAGTGATTGTAGCAGGACTTCTTAAACCAACAGCTTGTGTCAAATCAGCTTTTGACCAATTTTTTTCTTTTAAACGCTGTTCAACTAATGAAATCCAATATTCAAGTTGAGTCATTTTTTCTCCTTTCTGAATGTTAAAACGAAAGAATTTATGAATTTTTTTATAAAAACCATTGACATATTTTATACTTTGGTATAAAATCAATGCATAAGAAAAGCACTAACAAACAACTTGATATCACTCGAAAAAATCAAAGTCGCCAAACTTATTTTTTAGTTATATCTTCGTTTATTGCTTTTGTTATTCATTCGCTTTACAAATTATATTTTATACTAGAGTGTTAAATATGTCAATAAAAAATTACACTTTTTTATAAAATGTTTTTTCGTATCGACTAGAAAGGTTGATTTACAATGTTTTCAACGTTCGAAAGAATAAAAGAGTTATCCAAAAAACAAGGAAATAGTCTGCAAAAAGTAGCGGAGGATTTAGACTTTAGTGTAAATTATCTTTATACGTTAAAGGAAAAAACACCTAAATCAGACCGTTTACAAGAAATTGCTGATTATTTCAACGTCTCTACTGATTACCTTCTAGGACGTACAAATAACCCTAAAATCGCTTCTGACGATGACATCAATGAGATTGACTTGAAAGAGGCTGCTAAAGAAAGCTTCTTTTATGATGGGCATGAACTCAATGATGAAGATATGGAACTAATCAGTTCAATTCTTGAAACAAGAATGAAAAATAGAAAATAAGAAAAGATAGGATGATTTTATGATGTCTGCTGAGTCAACATGTACTCAACAAGGTGTTGAATTATATTATTTTGATGGTAGAGATTCTACTCTCAAAGGGACTTACAACAAACCCAGTAACCTCATTATTGTAGATAGCTATCTGGATGATATTGAAAAGAAAAAAGTGATATATCATGAATTAGGTCATAAGGACCATAACCCCGCTAACTACGACCGTTGCCGTGAACAATATGAAGCTCAAGCTGACAGAAATATGATATACCATCTTCTAAAAGAAGAACTATCGTATTGGGATAAAGATGAATTAGAGAATTTTAATTACATCAACTTCCTACAAAAATATGACTTAAAAACCACTATTAACGAATCCATGGTTAAAGAAGAATTTTTTAACCTGATTGATTAAACACTACGTGCAAAACTGAACCACGTTAAAAGCTGATGGAGTTTTAAATTGGCAAAGAAAAATGATAAAGTGATTGCTATTATTGTCGGTATCTGCTTACTGGTGCTTCTTATTATAACTAGCATTGCCACATCAGGCTCTGGTAAAAAAGAGAAGGCTGAATCATCAGCTACATCAACAAGCCAAACTGTTTCATCATCTAGTGCTAGCTCAAGCGAAGATGATGATGACTATAGTTATAGTTCTTCAAGTTATTCAGACAGCTCTAGCTCTGAATTAAATCCTGCTGAATATGAGACTCCTGATTTTGACACTTGGAACCACGATAAGTTAGAAAAAGATAAAAACATTCAAATTACAGGAACTGTATTGCAAATACAAAAAAGTAGCGACATCTACTATATTAGAGTTGCTCTAAATGACGATTACGATAAAGTTGTTATGGTTGAAATTCATGAATATATGTATGATGACGTTATTGCAGAAGATGACAACGTTACAATTTACGGAATATCTAAAGGAAGAACCTCTTATACAAGTACTCTTGGAAAAGAAGTTACGCTCCCTTTAATGTATGGACATTACTATACAATTAATAATTATGGAGAATAAAAAAATCCTCACACATTTGTGTGAGGTTAATTTTAACGCAAAAAGGTGATTTGATATGGAAATAATACCTTACAAGAAAAAAGATGGAAAAACCTACTACAAGTTTAGGTTTTATGTAGGAAAAGAAGGCGGACGAGGAAAATATATAAAACGTAGCGGTTTTAAAACTAAAGGTGAAGCTCGGGCTGCGATATTAAAAATCCAAGACGAACTGGATAATCAAGATAAAAAATCAGACATGACTTTTGAAGAATTATCTAAGCAATGGTTGAAAGAATATGAAAAAGATGTTGCTGAAAGCACCTATCACAAAACTGAGCGTAACTTTAAGAATCATATTTTACCATCTATAGGACATTTCAAGATTAGTGAGTTAACACCGCTTATTATTCAACAACATCAAAACGATTGGTCTACTAATTTAAAGTACGGACGTAAGTTGCTCGGATTAGTCCGTAATACGCTTAATTTAGCCGTTAAATATGGATACTTAGAAAATAACCCTGCCATCCCTGTAACAGCTCCTAAAATCAAAAGAGAGGTTTCTACACAAAAAGATTTTTACGACAAAGAAGAACTAAAAAAATTTATGGAACTTGTCGAGGCTACAAAAGATATCAAAAAGATTGCTATCTTTAGATTATTTACTTTTACTGGTGTTCGTAAAGGGGAACTACTTGCACTAAATTGGACAGACTTCAAAGACGAGACTCTGAGTGTTTCTAAAGCAGTCACCCGAACTCCCGCTGGTTTAGAAATATCTGTCACTAAGAACAAATCCAGCGAACGCCTGATTAGTTTGGATAAAATAACCTGTGATATTCTTGAAGAACTTCACCAAGCCTATCCAAACAGCAAATTGATGTTTGAATCTGAAAATGGTGGAATTATGACCCCGAGTCTTCCTAGAAAATGGTTCCTCCAAATTATTTCAGATAGTGATTTACAACCAATTAAAATTCATGGTTTTCGTCACACACACGCAAGTTTATTATTTGATGCAGGATTGAGTTTAAAACAAGTCCAATACCGTCTTGGACATTCAGATTTAAAAACAACAATGAATGTCTACACTCACATTACCCAAAAAGCTATCGATGATATTGGAAAACAATTTTCCAATTATATTGATTTTTGAAAAGAGACCCGTTTTTGGGTCTCTTTTTGGGTCTCTCTAAAAGGCAAAACTAGGCAAAATTAGGCAAAACGTAAAAATAAAAAACGTT
>OGJZ01000472.1_pt1 | contig 48513 bp, 34 predicted proteins | sample 1572321 | NCBI WGS metagenome assembly OGJZ01 (sample SAMEA2582086, study PRJEB24529) | metagenome | biome: Human gut stool | place: China | collected 2011 | reverse complement strand
CTTTCGGATTCTACGACGCTTTCAGCGAAACGGACAACTGGTATCCGCAACGCTACCTCGCCATCGACCAGGGCCCTATCGCCGTCATGATTGAAAACTATCGCACAGGCTTGTTATGGAACCTCTTCATGAGCCACCCCGACGTACAAGCGGGACTGACGAAGCTGGGTTTTAATACCAACAAACAGGATGTGAGAAAATAACCCCCAGAAAGAAACTCCGACCGGTGGATGTGGCAGCCTTACTGACCACCTCCGCCACCGGTGTTTCCACCGCCTTCACCACCTTTCACATCATCATTACTGATACTCCGGGCAGTTTTCTTCACGCTTGCTTTCAGTTCACCAATCCGATAGCTGATACTGAATCCGATATAACGGCTGGGATACCTGCTGTTGCTTTTCGACATAAAGTTAGTATCTTCCGTATGGCTGCTGTACGTTCTGTACTTCTCAAAAACATTGCTGCAATAGAGATTTAAAGAAAGACGGTCTTCTTTCAGGAACGAACGGTTCACCCCAATACTGTAATACTGATAGCCGGAACCTTTCCCCTGCAAACTGATGTACGGAGTACTCCCGCCACCGTTCAGACTCAAACGGATTTTCAGAGGAAGTGTATGCTGGATGCCGCCATGGCACGAAGCGTTCCATCCATAATTATGCAGCCCTTGCGCTTCGCTCTTCAAGTCCCTGTAACTTCCCCGCCCGTTCACATAAATACGTGTATTGGGAGAAGCATTCCAGTTCAGATAGAGAGCCAACCCCGTATCCCGGTTCTTGCCGATATTATCATAAGTACTATACAGAGCTCCTTCCGGCGCAAGATGTCCGGGGTCACCATCAAAGATTTCCCCGTTCTCATCGGTTATCAGGCGGCTCACCCTCTCTATCCCGTTGTTATTGAACGAATGGCGCAACGAAACATTGATATTGAATTTGGCACTGAAATTGCTATATGCAATATCAAAAGCATGACTTTTCTCACTTTTCAAATCCGGATTTCCCTGACTGATAAACATAGGGTTCTGATTGTCAAAATAAGGATTCAGATTCCAGATTCCCGGACGCCAGATACGCATATTATAACCCGCGCGCAGATTTTGCGTCTTACCGATTTTCATCCCCAAAGAGACAGACGGAACCAAGTCACTGTAGTTCGTATGAAAATCCTCGCCCGGACCTACAATATATTTCACCCGTTGTATGGTCTGCTCGTAACGGACACCCGGCTTGAAAGAAAAGTCCTTATACTTCAAGGTATATCCCGCATAGGCCGACAGGATATGGTTCAGATGGCGGTACTCACTGCTGCGGCTTTCGTTGTACACATAATCATCGCTTCCGCCTGCCGCTTCATAGAACCCGTTGTCGCTGCTGTTGCGTCGGAAAATATACTTCGCTCCCGTCTCAATCGTATGCAATTTACCAACCGGAGTGGTATAGTCTACCTGAAAAGTCTGCTCCATCGTATTCGTCTTGCCATCCGAATGGTAGTTTCTCAACCGCAACCGTTCAACCAAGTCATCTTTCTGCCCATCGGGGAATATATCCAGATAAGTGTTGTAGGAATTATTAGTCTGAGGTTGCGTATTTACCTTATAGGACAAGGTAATCATCCGTTCCTTGTTTTTTCTGGAAGTACGCTGATAGTCTATATTTCCATTCATGGAATACCATGAACCTTTCCCATGGTTATCTGTCCGGTAACGATAAGCGATATCCTCGTGATTTGACTTGTACATTACCGTATATCCGTCGCTATTATTCTTGTCATTGCTGCCATACATCCCGAAAGCCATAGTCAGAAGCCTCAACGTATCAATCTCATAACTAGCCTCCACGTTACCATATTGAAAGCTCCCTTTCGACTTGGAACTGCTTTGAGACTCGAGAAACTTCTCATCCCTTGCACCCGGCTCGTAGCTTTCGCGATAACTGTCCGAATAGCTACGCGGGCTATTATTATAATCGTAGTTATAATTGACAGAAACAGTCATCTTCCCCTGTTTCACCATCGCGTAAGTGCCGGCCCCGGCTCCGTTGTTAGTGACATTTCCTCTGAAAGTAGCCGTATATCCTTCAAATCCGCTACCCACAGTAACGATATTCAGAATGCCACCTACACCTTCAGCATCATACTTCGCCCCCGGCGAAGTAATCACCTCGATATATTTAATGGTATTTGCAGGCATACTTTTCAGTACTTCTTTCGGATTATTGCTCATCATGTTATTCGGCTTCCCGTTCACATGTATCTTGAAGCTACTGCTCCCGTTCACCTGCACATTATCTTCCCCGTCCACCGTCACCAAAGGAACTTTGCGCAGCATCTCCAGGATACTGTTCGACTTGGAGTCGGGGTCGTCTTCAATGTTATATTCAATCTTGTCCACATCTACCTTCACCAAAGGTTTCTGGGCGACAACTTCCACTCCCTTCAATTCATTATTGGCTTCCGAAGAATACAACGTCCCGAGGTCGACAATTTTCGTAGAAGATTTCAAAGTGAAGTCTTTCACAACAGGAGCTTTACCTATCGAAGAAATGCTGATTACATAATCGCCTGCCGGTACATTCAATTTCTCCTGGAATTTACCGTTTGCCCCGGTCACCGCCATTTTTACAGCTTTATCGGGAGCATTTTTCTTTGTAATTCTGATAGTTGCATACGGTTCTCCTTCCTGTGTCAGAGAATCCAGAAGCACGCCTTTGATTGTAAAAGAAGGAGTTACGGCTTTTTGCGCCCACCCCGCTACTAACGTTGAAAACATAAATAGCAATAGTAGTAATAGTCTGTGTTTCATAACTAGAATGATTTAGTTTTTTATTTATTAGACGCAGCATTTTCCGAAATGCTGCAATCATGGCGATAAAAGTAGATGGTTTTCCGCCTATTACGAAATATTCGGAGTTAAGAAAGTAAAACGAATAGATAAAATATATTACTATAATCTTGTTCCCAACTATTCTAAATCATTCCGAATCCCTCTAAAATCAATCCAAATCATCCTAATGCTTCCAAGACTCCTAGGATTTCTAAGACTTCCTGTCCGCCAACAACCGCCTCAAACTTCTACGCAGTTTCTCCAACCAACTGTCCCGAAAAGTTCCGCCATATTCTGCAAACACTTTCTTGCAATCCCCTATCCGGTCGTTCTGCATTTTCATTGCCGCCTGTATCTGGTCTATCTTGGCTATTTTCTCTCTTTGCCGCAGAAGTTCTTTATCTTGAGCGCCAATGATTTCGGCATACAAATCGCAAATCCTCGTTTTCTGAATACATAGTTCTTCTAATGTATCGATATATTCGGACGTAATCCCCTTCTTCATCTGAGCTATAAATTCCTGAAAACTTCTTTCGTCAATGACAGGGGAAGGCTCACCATACCCCACAGGAAATCTTTTCATTTCCGCCCAAAGTATGATAACTTCCTTATTGAATCCATACTTGACCGCCGCTTTTTCTACGCTAATCCATGTTGACATAATGCATTTGTTTTTTATGTGTTTCAAAAAAAAGAATATTGTTTGTTTATGTGGGACAACGAGCATTCACGATTTCTGTATTTCGGACGGGTGGGGATTGGTTAGGTTAAGTTTTTGGGGCAAACAAACCGGCCGGATACAAGAAAGACGTGAATGCTGTTGCACCATTATCCAGAATCAAGGCTAGCGACACCCTCCCAAAAGATAATGATGACAACAGACATCCACGCCAATCGTTTATATATAACACATCTGTTACGGATATGTTGATATAAGCCGTTCGCGTGGAATATCTGCCGCATCATCTCTCTTTGGTAAAATCGCTAAATTTTGATTCTGAGAGATGAAACTTTACATATTCCCTAAAAAATAAAAACCGCTTTCCGCAAGTTTCACCACGCTGATGAGCAGAAAGCGTATTGCAAAGATATATGTTTTTTTTGAAATGCAGTGGAAATATAGGAATAAATGCAAGAAGTTCCGTATATTCCCTCTCTCCACCATATACAAAAGTAAAAATCCTCTTTCAACCTATCACCACCATCCTGAAACGCCCTATTCATCGCACTTACAGAACGGTGATAGGTTGTCGACAACCTATCACCTCATCTATCACCTATCACCACCCCAGCAAAGACAATGCCGGCATACAAACCAAAGCCCACGAGCAAACAGAAGTATCAACAGGGGACAATTTCAGTTTCAAGGCAGGAAACCATAGTTTCATGCAGGTGAAACTTTAGTTTCTACGGCTTGAAACTCTAGTTTCAAAGGCTTGGAACTAGAGTTTCAAAGCGTTGAAACCAAGTGTTTCAAGCGTTGGAACAAAGTGCTTCACTATAGGAAACAAATGAAGAACAAACACCAAAGAACCTAATAATCTGATTTTCATTAAAGCTAATCACAGCAGGTACAACACATTAAATATTATTAATCTTATATGCCTCAGAGATTAAAGACAGTTGTACCGGTTGACATTACAATAATTATTCGTATTTTTGTAAACCAATAAAAGGTTACCGATATGAAGATAGAAGAGATTTTTGCAAAACGTTTAAAGAGCGCGCGAATTATGGCAGGCTGGTCAATGGATATGCTTTGCGAAAAAATCGGCAATCTGATTAGCAAGCAATCTGTTTCCAAATATGAGAACGGGAAAATGATGCCGGACAGCTCCGTTCTTATAGCTATTTCCAATGCATTAAACTTAGACCCGGACTATTTTTTCCGTCCCTTCTTATTTGAACTGGACGAATTTGAGGTTAGTTTTAGGAAAAAGAATAAAGTTAAAGTATTTGAGACCAATGCTATAAAGGAAAAGATACGTGACAAAGTAGAACGTTATCTGGAAATAGAGAATATCTTAGGATTGGAGAATAAATTTCAACCCATTGCCTATTCCAATGCTATCATTTCCAATGCACAGGACATTAAAATGCAGGCTATCCGTCTCCGCGAAGAATGGAAATTGGGCAAAGATGCCATCAATAATGTCCAGGCAATGTTGGAAACACATTTCATTAAAGTTATAGATGTGGATGCACCGGAAGGATTCGACGGTTTGAGTGGAATGGTGAACAATAAATATCCTATCATTGTCTTAAACTCCAACATCGAACAATCCGAACGTCGCAGAATGACTGCTTTGCACGAATTGGGACACCTTTTGTTCAATACCTGTTTCGACCCGGCATTAAGTTCCAGGCAAAAAGAAGGACTCTGCACCATTTTCGCCAACGAAATGTTGATTCCAAGTTGTGTCTTCAGTGGCATAATCGGAGAAAACAGAAGAGATATATCATTAAATGAACTGACAGACCTACAAATCCTGTATGGTATCTCGATTGACGCCATGATGATGAAAGCCAAAGAGCTCAACATTATAACAGAAGCTAGATGCCGCACTTACTACATCAAGAAAAATCAAGACGAGAGATTTAAAAGATTGGTTACCGCATCAAGATTTCAAGAGAAAAAGCCCAAACGCTTTGTGAGCCTTGTATTCAGGGCCATAGCCAGTGATATTATAACAACTTCAAAAGCAGCTTCTCTCTTGAATATTTCGATTGAAGATGTACGTAACCGATTAAATCTTATATAATGGAGATTGTAGTAGTCAGCGATACAAATATCTTTATCGACTTATACACGGCAGACCTGTTGGACGAATTCTTTTCATTAACTATCCATATCCACACGACAGACTTTATCATCCACGAACTAAAAGTAATGGAGCAAAAAAGTAAGATACTTGGTTATGACAAACTTTTTATTAAAAAGTTTGATATACGCGAAATGATTGAACTGGTAGGTTTTCAACGAAAAATGCAGGATAAAACCAACGTTAGCATCCAGGACTGTTCCGTTTGGTTATATGCACAAGATAACGGTTATATCTTACTTACCGGAGATGGCAAACTTCGCAAAACCGCAATCAAAGAAGGAACGAATGTCCGCGGAATTCTATACATTTTTGACAAACTGGTAGAAGAGAAGTTGCTCACACCCCAAAAAGCTTGCGAGAAACTCCAACTGCTCAGGCAAATAAACGGAAGACTGCCATCTAAAGAAATTGAGAAAAGAATAGAGATATGGAGCAAATAAATAATAAACAATAAATACACTTGACATGAAACTTACTTTGATGCGGGACAACGGCGGGACTTCAACCATGCGGACGCTGGATATAAACCTACAAATAGAAGCGATGAAGCATGAGACGAAAGCCCGCCCGATTAGCAATCTTCGGACAAACATTCGTTACGCATCACCGGACACCAAACTGGAAGAAGCCCAACGACTGACCAAAGTCATCCCGGCAGCCAACTTCCGCAAAACAGCCAACGGCACACAAATGACTGGATACAACGGCATTGTGCAAATAGAAGTCAACCATCTGGCAAACCGGACAGAAGTAAACCGCGTGAAACAGGAAGCGGCGGAACTGACGCAAACCCTCGCCGCCTTTATGGGCTCCGGCGGATATTCCGTTAAAATATGGCTGCGTTTCACCCGCCCGGACGGTTCACTACCCGAAACCCGGGAAGAAGCGGAAATATTCCAGGCTCACGCCTACAGAAAAGCAGTCAGCTTGTACCAACCGGCTCTCTCCTACTCCATTGAACTTAAAAATCCGACATTGGAGCAATTCTGCCGACAGACCTATGACCCGGAACTTTATTACAATCCCGATGCCACCGTCATTTATATGCGCCAACCACTGGAAATGCCGTCGGACACCACTTACAAGGAATCCGTACAGGCGGAGACATCCCCATTCAAACGGCTGATTCCGGGTTACGACAGTTTCGACACCCTGTCCGCCCTCTTCGAAGCCGCCCTGAACAAGGCTTACCAGTCATTAAGCGAACTCCAGCCCCACCTGCATCTCCATTCGGACGAAGACCTCAAGCCGCTGTTAGTCCGCCTTGCGGAAAATTGCTTCCAGGCGGGTATACCGGAAGAAGAAACCGCCCGTTGGGCCATCGCTCATTTCTACTCCAAGAAGAAAGAGTTCCTTGTCCGCCAGACCGTAAAGAATATATATACCGCCGCCAAAGGATTCGGACAAAAATCCCCCTTATCAACCGAACAGGAACTGGAACTCCGAACGGAAGAATTCATGCAACGTCGGTACGAATTCCGCTACAACACGATGACGACCGTAACGGAATATCGCGAACGGAACACATTTTGTTTCTGCTTCCGCCCCATCACCAACCGGGTACGAAACAGCATTGCCATGAACGCCCGTCTGGAAGGGCTCAGCCTTTGGGACAGGGACGTCGCCCGCTATCTGGATTCCGACCGTATCCCGATATTCAACCCTATCGAGGATTTCCTCTTCGGAGTGGACGTCCGTTGGGACGGCCGCGACCGGATTCGTGAACTGGCTGCCCGTGTCCCTTGCAACAACGCTCACTGGCCCGACTTGTTCTACCGCTGGTTTCTGAACATGGTAGCGCACTGGCGTCATACCGACCGCAAATATTCAAACTGCACCGTCCCGTTGCTTGTCGGCCCGCAAGCCTACCGGAAATCCACTTTCTGCCGGAACCTGTTACCACCTGAATTGCAGACATACTACACCGACCACATTGATTTCAGCAATAAAAGAGATGCCGAACTGTCACTGAACCGTTTCGCACTCATCAACATGGACGAGTTCGACCAGAACGGGGTGCATCAGCAGGCTTTCCTGAAGCATATCCTCCAAAAGCCGGTGGTCAACGTCCGCCGGCCTCATGGCACAGCCACGCAGGAGATGCGCCGCTACGCTTCATTCATCGGAACGAGCAACCACAAGGACTTGCTGACGGACACTTCCGGCAGCCGACGCTACATCGTCATCAACGTAACCGCCCCCATCGACTGCTCCCCGATTGACTATGAACAACTTTATGCACAAGCAATGCATGATATTTACAGGGGAGAACGTTACTGGTTCGACCACGAAGATGAAAAGCTGATGACTGAAAGCAATCAGGAATTTCAGGTCATCCCCATCGCCGAGCAATTATTCCATCAATATTTCCGGGCTGCGCGGGAAGATGAAGAAGAATACGAACAACTTCTCGCCATCGAGATACTGGAACAGGTGCAGCATGACAGCAGGATTCATGTATCAAATTGCAATATTATTCAGTTCGGCAGAATATTACAGAGGAATCAAGTGCCTTCTGTACACGCCAAACGGGGGAATGTCTACAAAGTGGTTCGGATCAAGCCGAAAAGGGAATAAATATACAGTTCTCAGGACGGTGATAGGTGACAGATGAGGTGATAGGTTGTTGCTAACCTATCACCGCTCTGTAAGCACGATGAACAAGGAGTTTCAGAAGGGTGGTGATAGGTTGAAAGAGGAATTGGTGAAATCACTATGGAGTGATTCGTATTTAAAGTTACTATTCCTCAGCAATTATCCAATCTCCGATAGTTCTTGTCGTACTGTCGAAGTTTACTCCTATCTTTATAACTTTCCGATGATCGGGTTGATAAGGTATAGCATATCCTCTACTATTTATCTGCGCCAACGCTTCTTCCGGGGTGCCATCCATCTTGAATTCAAAGACATAGATGGCATCATGCAGTTTTACGACTACATCTGCACGCCCAATCGCACTTTTTACTGCCACATCTACATACTGTCCCATCAGCCGGAACAATAGATAGAAGATTGTCTGATAATGCTTCTCTTGTTTATTCTCCAAATCATTGGGGATAGAAGCAAAGAAAGACCTTATCCGTTCCAAACACTCAGTCAGTTTTCCGGCTCGCAAATCCTTAATAAAAGAAACTACATAAAATGTGTTTTCCCGAGCAGGCAAATGCACGTAAGCAGGCATAAGAGATTCGATGAACCCTTTCCGCACCTCTTTGTTGGGATAAGCAAGTGTATAAAGCTGAAATTCAAGGTCATATCCTTTGATAGTAAGATAACCGCTTTGATAAAGTACGGGAAGAGGGTCAGTAATAGCACTCGTCGGGGCATCAAACTGCTCGGCAGTAGCCGTAGCACCGTCCAATTCACGAATATCGAAATTACTTTGCTGCAATATGTTTATCAAGAAAGTAGGCGTTCCGGTAGAAAACCAGAAATTTTCATAACTCTTTTGAGCAAATGCATTAAACAAACTGAACGGATTATAAACATCTTCACATTTCTTACTGAAATGATAACCGTCATACTGTTGTTTCAGATGCATGCAAGCCTCCTCATAGGTTTCATCATTGGCCTGTGCCATCATCTCAATATCAATTTTCAGTTGCGTACGCAATTCCTGCTCGGTAATACCACAGATAGCGCTATAATCATCCCGCATACTGATATTCTGCAAGTTATTCAATTCACTGAAAATACTTATCTGACTGAATTTACTGATACCTGTCAGGAAAAGAAAGCGTAGATATTCTCCTTGTGCTTTCAAAGGACTGAAGAATTTCCGCATTTCTTCACGAAGATCATTTTGCAGTTCCGGCAAATGATTACTGTCTAATAAAGGAGCGTCATATTCGTCAACGAGCACCACTACCGATTTGCCCGTCTTTTCATAAGCACGACGAATCACTCCCCGGAAACGTTCGGCCGGCGTTTCTTCCACTTCTTCCTTTCCATAAAGTTTTTCCCAATCATACAGGTTCAGATTTAGCTGCCCCACAAGGTCGGAAAGCGCAGTGTACTTTGTCATGCTGAAATCTATATGCAACACCGGATAGACATTCCATTCTTTTTCCAAACGTTCCATCGCCAACCCTTGGAACAAATCTTTCTTCCCTCGAAAATAAGCATCAAGAGTAGATACCAGCAAACTTTTCCCAAAACGGCGGGGACGACTCAAAAAATAAATGTTATTGGTATTAGCCAAACGATAAATCAATTCCGTCTTATCTATATATACGTTATTATTATTGCGTAACCGCTCAAAATTCTGTATTCCTATCGGATATATTCTGAAAGTTGTATCCATAATGCCTATCTTTATTAAAATGAAATGTAGACAAATATAGGGATTAAAAAAGATACCGCAAAACGAATGCATAGATTAAAACAACATCAAGTTATTCAAATCTATGCATTTACAATATAATAAGAATACTATTAACGTATTTCTTTCACAAAATAAATCAAGGCCGGGAAGTGGTCACTATATCCATTTATAAAAGTATTACTAGAGAAAGTACGCCACGGGTATCCTTTGCGCTTGCCTTCTTGTGTTGTCAGGAAATCACGGTTAAATATTTCCGCTTTCCAGAATTTCAAGGTAGAGCGGTCTTTGCCTAACAAGTTTCCTGATATAATCAACTGGTCATACAGGTTCCATTTATCCTGGTAGCAAAGTGATCCGATTCCCTTGTCAAATAATGGCCACGTTGCATTGAAGTATCCATCTGGTTCTGTATCCGCAGCTTTACGGCGGGCTTTCAATACTTCTTTCGTACTTTTATCAGTAGGGTCATCATTCATATCACCGACAATCAAGACTTTCGCTTGCGGATCGGCCGCATGAATGGAATCTGCAATATGCTTGGTTATAGCAGCGGCAGCTTCTCTATAAATGGATGAGCGATCGCCACCGTAACGGGACGGCCAATGGTTTACAATCATATGAAAGGACTCTCCTGCCAACAACCCACTTACTAATAGCTGGTCACGCGAACGATAATTCGGTTTGGAAGGCATGAAAAAAGGGTATGCCTTAGACGAAAGCAGAGTAAACAGCCTGGGATTATATAAACAGGCAACATCTATTCCCCGACGATCAGGCGAGTCATAATGTACAATCTCGTATCCCATAGAAGCAAGCGGTTCTGTTTTCACCAGATCCTCCAATACCCGGCGGTTCTCCACTTCCGATACCCCGAGAATAGCCGGACCACCCGGACACTTCTCCCTCGCAAGTTTAGCAATCACTTTCGCCAGATTACGCAACTTTTGTTGGTACTTCTCGGGAGTCCAGGAATATGGGCCATTTGGAAGGAATTCATCATCACCGGGATTATCCGGGTCGTCTTCCGTATCAAACAGATTCTCCAGATTATAGAAACCTGCTGCATACACGCCTAAACGTGTTTGCCCCACCACTCCGATGGACAGGGCAAACAGTAATATTTGTAACAATACAATTTTCTTTATCATCAGATTACGATTATAAGGGAATTGTTGTGTCTATTATTCGCCGTCAGGCACCGGAGCAATTACATCACCACCACCGCCTTCACCTGTTCCGGGAACGATTAGTTTCACATCATACAGGCGTATACCTTTTACGTTGGTAGCACTGGCACAACTGAATGTCAACGTAGCAGTTCCGGATACAGCGATATCATCTATACGTATCTCTTCCAACACATACGGATTACTTGTACCAACCAGTTCTTTGCTAGGTACTGCCAAACTTGTATCGTTACATTTCACACTTAACGTATTGATATTCTGCACATCAGTGGGTTGATATACATTAACACCCATTTTGTAAACCAACGACACTTTAGTAGCCCCCTTCAAGTCAATACTTCCAATGGAAAGTGAATAATCACCTCCTGTAGGGAACCAAATATTAGCATCACCGCTCTGCATACGGGCAGAAAGATTATCTACACTACCCGAGAACAGTTCTTTCGGGTTATCATATCCAGTATAATCTTTCAAGTAAGGCCAATAATTACCGTCTTTTTGCGGTTCACCGAATGTTTCACTGAATAGCACTGTCTCTCCAGTTTCACCGCCACCACCTTCTTCCGGTTCAACTCCGTCAAAGCCGAAAACATCTGAATAAGCCGGAATAGTCAACTGCCAGGTTCCATTGAAACGTCCCAAGATACCAACAACCGTACCAGTTCCTACCGGCAATGTTTCATACGCAAAAGAAGCATAATTACTTGTACGCACCGTGATAGTATTGCCGTGAGCGTCTTTCAGCGTTTCCTCTCCGAATCCGCTTGTTGTAGCAAACGTATTTTTTCCGCCATTTACAAAATGTACCCCTTCGAGTTGTACGAGACGATAGGTCATCTTGCTTACATCAAGATTTATCACACTTATATCCGTGATGACTTCGGGTTTCGCATTATCTGCGGACGGCCATCCGTTTTTCTGCACCAATTCCTTGAAGTTGGCAAACGGCATACGATAAAGATAACCGTCCGGCCATCCTAATTGCTGTTCACCGCCATATACAGATACACACATGCCTTTCAAATTGATAAATACTTCCTGACCACGACGATAAGTAGTGTACACATTGCCCTGATCCAATTGTATAGGTAAGGCTGCCGTAGCATCCTGTACAATAATTTGCTTATAGATATTACCGGATTCATCATTACCCGTAATATAAGCTTTCGCTATATAATCATCCGTAATCACGACAGGCGTTTCGGCAGTAGCCGCACTGTATTTTTCTTTCAATTGCGCTAAAGTCGTATTGGGCTGTGCACCGGTATAGATCGGTTCATTCAACGGCGGAGCATCATAGTCGCGTTCACAACCGGTCATCAAAACAGCCATAACCAATAGTGGCAAAGTATATATTTTCTGAATTAGTTTCATATCATTGATTATTTATTAATTAGTATATTTACATATCTTGATTTCCTTAGAACCGATAGCTGACATTCATAAAACAATTGATTCCTTGCATATAATAATACTTATTAGGAAGAAGCTTCGGGTTCAATATATATTTATTACCTTTATTCATCGTAACAACACGCCCTTGTTCATAACCTCCCGTACGTACATCTCTTTTATTGAGAACATTGTTCACCGACAAATTAACATTAATAGACTGCCTACGTGGTAAATAAAATATCTTTCCGATAGATAAATCGACAGTACAAGCACTACCGAAACGCTCTTGTGCAACCGTTTCCTTATAATATTGATACTGCTGAGGGTCGACCACAGGATCAAGCTGGTCGTAGGTTTCTGCCAAACGCCGGCTAGGCGACACGTCTACATAGTTACGTCCAAAAGCATTCAAGTTTGCTCCCAAAAACCAATAATTAATAAAATAACGCACGCCAAAAGTTCCCGCGAATTGCGGCATACCGCCTACATGAAGATTTTTCATATAAACCGTACTACTTTTATCTTCATTTTCAGGGTCTCCTTCATAATTCTCCACTCCCATTGGATTGTTGCTGTAATAGTACTCAGATATTGTACCCGCCAAATCAAAGCTCCAATGATTATCCAATTTATAAGTCGCACCCAATTCAACACCGCGATGCACCTTATTCATATTGTATAACACATGATTCAAATAAGATGTTCCATTGAAATAACTATTACGATCCATCTGATCATAGAAATTTGTCTGGAACAAAGAAACCCGTCCTGTAAATGAAGGCAAAGAAAATATATAATTAACATCAGCCGAAAATACTCTTCCACTCTTCAAGTCCTCTTTTGCTACAGAGGTCGTCGTATAATCGGAAATACGAGGAGAAAGATAAACATAATTAGGTAGAGGAGCCTCTGTTCCATAACTGATATTAGCTGTCAGAAAATGCCGGCCATTAATCTTATAAGTCAGTCCGGCCTTTACTGCCATATCAACGAAGGTATATGTACTTCCTTTGCCATATGAATCATTGGGATAGCGTCCGTTTCTCATCTTTCCGTCACGGTAAAAGCTAGTATAGTCTATTTTCATACCATAATAAGCATCCAATTTGGCAGATGTATACTTATCCACTATCCATCCTCCTGCTTTAAAAATATTCAAATCGAAATTATAACCGAAAATTCCACCTTCATATACTTTGCGGTCAGGACGATTCAAATCATTTTGTTTTCTCACCGGATCTCCGTAAAAATCTTGATCGGCATATTTATCATAATCCTCTACATAGGATGCACCCAACAAATCGTTCACAGTTTTGAACTGCCGGGAAAGACTGTAGCGTGCTTCTATGCCGGCCGTCAACATGTGATGATCACTCAGACGAGCATTGAAAGTAGAGTTTAAAGTTGTCTCAAATAAGTCGCTTCGACGTTCCTCTACCATATATTTTGCAGCTCCGCCACCCATATTTGCAAGATACAGGTCGTCCCAGTTAATCTGAGTATAACTTGTATCGTTTCTTCTCCAAAGCAGCTCAGTCCGGTCTGCCTGTTCCGGACTATCAAACCCGATAAATCCATATTTGAAATAAGACGGAAGCTGACGATAATAGTCCGGTCGTGGATCCGGAGCGTTATACCAGTTCAAGGCAGTGTTTCCATAACGCCCATAATGAGTTCCTAAACCGGTAGTCAATGTCATATCATCATTAATCTTCCATATATGTGAAAGAATTAGAGTTGGGTCGAAAGCTTTCACTACTTTCGCATTTCTTTTTTTACCGTCCTGATATCCCCAGTTCGGATTGTAGAGATAATTGTCCAGGTATTCATAAACCTGTTGGTAAGAAGCACTTTGTTGTCCACGCACGACTGGCGAACCGAAAGTTACGATAGAAAGGCTGTGCTTACCGCCTTGCCACTGTTTTTCTGCAGAAAGCGCATAAGAGAAATTGCGGTAGAATGTACCGTCTATTGCTCCTTCATGCGAATACCGGCCACCCACAGATGCAGAAAATGCCCATCCATTATCCATCAGACCTGTGGAGTATGTAACCATTCCACGCAAATAATAGTTGCGGTTGGTATAAGTAAGCGTAGCTTTAGTACCCGGAGTATAACCGGATGCACGCATATTTACATTTTCTGCTCCACCAATAGAGCCATAGGTGAAAGCAGACGGAGCATTATAATTTACTACGTCTCCGTTACGGGTCATGTCATTTAATGCACCTATGGAAGAGTAATTGAACACTCCTCTTAATTGGTCATTGAAATTGACTCCGTTGATGTATTTTTTTTCATAAGGACTTTCATACCCTCTGGCACGAAAACGCATAGGTGATAACTGATAAGCTGCTTTATTCAGAAACACATCGTTGGAAAGGATCACTTTCGAACTAATCTCTTGTGAAGCGCCTTCTACATCATCATCTACCATGGCTTCGTCAACCACGCCAACTAATGACAAATCTTCAGCAGCAGTCAACTCGACAACTTCAATAGTGCCGACATCAGTAACTACTCCTTTAGCTACGTCAACTAAAATATTCTTTGGAGCAATGCCTACTGAATTAAAAATAAGTACGTCCTTTCCCGGGGACATATTATTAAAGAAGAAAGCTCCTTTCACATCGGTTCTAGTCTGCCTGTTTTCTCCATTCAGAGTCACAATGACTCCGGGAACGGGCTGCTTGCTTTCCGAACCGATCACACGTCCTGTTATTCCTGTCTCTACCTCTTGCGAAAAAAGGAGAGTTGGGAAAAGGAGTGTTAGTAAAAGCACAAAAGTTTGTTTCATAATTATCAGTTATTATTTTATTATTCGCTTATCTATATAGAACAGAGCAAATTTTCCAGTTAAAAAACTTGCTTGTCACAGACTAATAAAGGAATTCTGCGACAAGCAAGAATGCGAGAAGTCCTCTATTTATTGAGTAACCTCAACTATTTCAAAGTCATCATAGTAAATAAAGCCACCAAGATTATCTGCCGATTGCTTATACGTTCTAACTTCGAAACGGAACTTATCCGCAGTCACCGGAGCTTTTAATGTCAAAGTAACCTGTTGCCAATCTGCATTTTCCTTAGAATACGCTTCTTGCTGAAGCTCTGCTTTATTATCAGTCAGGACAGTACTACCGCTAATCCAACTACTCCACATACGAGTACTAGCTTTGGTGTCATTATCTAAGAACCAATAAGAAATACGATAAGTCTTTCCACCTGTTATAGCTACCTCTTGTTGAATCTTGCTCGTACTGCTAGCAGACACTTGCTTCAACGCGTTATTTCCAGAATGTTTAATATCCGTACTTTTAGTAATGCCAGCTTTCGGAGTATTATAGGAGTTATCCCAAGAAGCTGCAAGATCTCCCGTCCAATCTTCAAACCCTGGATTTTGTACTAAATTACCTGTAGGAGTAGGATCCGGATCATCATTGTCTTTCAACGTTAGCTTAATATTCTTAATCTCCCACTTAGCCGAACTACTTGGAGTACTTGTATACTTAAACGCTATTTGAATTGATTTATTCACATAACCCGATAAATCTATATCCCCTGAAGAAACAAAATTCCAATCACTGCCTGTAGGATACGTGGGAATAGCTACTGCTGTCCATGTAGTCTGACCAACTTCTTTCACTTGAAGAGTTAAATCTGCACTACTTCCAAACTTAAATGCGTGTTCAAATGTCAATGTTGCTGTTTTAGCATCAGCTAGCTTCAATACAGGAGAAACCAACCAACCTTCTGAATTATAATCAACTTCACCAACACGACCACTAGCCACCATATAATGATAACCTGCGTCATGATTCCAAACAGAATTCCCAGCAACAGGCTCAGTAACATTATTTATAGTAAACTCTCCCTGTCCATCTGCAAAAGTCTCATTATAGGGTTTATCAGTAGTTACTTCAACACCTTCTATCGGTTCGGGAGGAGTTACACCACCACCAAAGTCTACATCAATATCACCACCCGGTACTTCAATCCAGTCTGTTATAGTAGCAGCTTCCATAACAATTACAGGCTGACCGTTACTATCACTCAGTTTTACCTTATGCACATACTTACGCCCTGCGTCCAGAACAGTCTGTGGATAATCAGCGGTATAAGATTTTCCATTCAAGTCAAACACTACTTTTATATCGCTCAGTGTCGTAGCCGGTAATACTATGGTCGTAATAGTAGTAGCCCCCTCAGCCATAAGAGAAGTAATATCAGCAACAGTTCCGGCATTAATTAATTTACCATCGGCTAATGTAAAATCAGCCTTAGTATTCATCCCCTTAAATGTTACCTTAAGTCCATCCAATGTAGGAATAGTGGCATCCTTCTCAATATTAAATACTATTTGACTCAACATGTGAGTAAATGTTAACTGCGGACTGCCTGATGCGCCTTTTGCAAAGCCTTTTGCATTGTCCGAATAAAGAAGGTCAATAGCCGGCTTATCTGTCTGTGTAGTAACATCTACCTTATAGGTATTTCCTGGCAAAGAAATAACATAAGGATAATATGCCACAAAATCGACAGAACTACCATCAGTCGGGTAATACAAAGCATTCTCCGCATTAGAAGCTGTTAAATTTCCATTTTTGTCTGTCGTATGCAACTTATTTGCAGCAGTTGCGGCAGACAAGTCTCCGTTAGCAGCTTTCATAAAGATACCGACCTTGTCACCAGCAGTCCACTCGGCATTAGCAGCCCTCGTGTTAAGTCCCTGAATTGAAGAAGTAAAGTTAATAGCCTGACTCCCGTCGTTCCACTCACTTTTATCATCATTACTCACGCACGCAGCAAGAGCAAAGAGTGATAATGAACCCGTAAATAAGAATTTCCCTAATTTCATAATTCGTTTAGTGATTAGTTAAACATAGATATAATAAGAACTAAAAATTATTGCCATTTTGATTTATCCAACTTTTTAGCTTGGGCATCTAAAGTCGGGAAGAAAGTGAAGCCTGTCAGTTGCTCCAACTCCTCTACGGATATAGCTGTACTCATATAATCAGTACCTGAATATGCTCTATTATCCATTTTAAAGGCTATCGTATAAAATGTTTTATTAACCTGACGAGCTAAAGCCTTAAAATAGTATGCCGGCACAGCCATTCCTTTCTGACGTTCAATAGTACCATTTTGAGGCGGCATCGCACCGGTAACAACAAAAAGTGTATCTGTTCCACTTACCCATCCTCGTACTTTATCCTCAAGATTTGCCCAAATAGATTGATTCAACTTCTTCCCGATCTGAGGAGTCATATTTGAATAATAAAAAGTTGTTCTATTGGTTGCTGCATCGCAAATACGATCCGCACTTGGCAGTTGATGTCCACGATCATATACCGCACCGCCATTAAACCCACTTGACAAATTAGCTTGGAGACTGGAAGATATACTTGGATCGTATCCCCATGCATTTGTTCTATTCGTCCCTTTCTTTATCACATCTGCAAATAATGGATATGCCACCCAATAAGCAAATTTTAAATCTGTATCATACAACAAACAATAATTTCGAAGCGATTTTTTGCTAACCGGATCTTTCATTGAATTAGGCATATCGTGCACGACGTACATGATATCAGGGTCATCTAATTGGCTCTTCGTTATTACAGGAGTTTCTCTCCATTTTGCGTATTTAGCCTCTGGATCAACCTGTCCTTCACCATTCTTAAAGTTTACCGTATATGTATATACACTTCCTTTTTCCAGCTTCATATTATTCAATGCCTGCTCATGCTTTTTCCCACTTTGTTGGAACACCAGTTTTACATCGGTCAAAGCGCCCTCAGGTAACAAAATAGCCTCTGCTATCAATCCTCCTCCTCTGACCATATGCATATCTACAGTGCCTTTCGAATCTGCATCTATATTCAATGTTCCATCTGACAACATAAAGTTGGCAGTTGTCTTCACACCGGAAACAGCCACACTGAGCCCATCCAATGAAGCACCATCCACACTCTTTATATTCAGCACCAGGCGAGCCAATTGATGAGAAAAAGAAAGATTCAATGCATTGGAACGCTCACTTATCCCTTCCAACTTGTCTGCATACAACAAATCAATCGTCTCAGGATCTGCCTGATTCGTAATATCAACCGGATAAATAAAATTATTGATTGTTTCCTGATGTGGATAATATGCTATAAAGTCAACCTTAGTACCATCATCTGGAAAAGAAAGATAGGTTGATACAGGCAAGAAGTTACCATCACCATTTTCTGTGAAATATTCCACATTATCACCTTCACCAACAATGGAACCCGTACTAAGATCAGAACCATTCTTTTTCATATAAACCCCTATGGCGTCACTTGGAGACCATGACGCTCCAGCCGCTCTTGTGTACGTACCTTCAACTACCGAGGTGAAACGTACAAACTGCTGTTTCCCACTTTCTGTTCCTTGCTGTACTTCCTTAGTACAAGAACCTAACGTCAATAGTAACGCTATGGCATACAAAACATGTCTTTTTCCCATCTGTCTCAATTTAAGTCATTCATTAGAGCGGGCAAAATAAAGAAGAGTAGATTACATTCTCATTACAAGAACAATACAAGAATAATAATATACATTCCAAACTCTCCCTCTCTAAATACTTTAGTCTACTTTTGTTCGATTAGAATAACAAATATAAAGACAAATATTTAAATAAGCAATCGAATCCAAAAAAGAATTAATAGAGAGTTGCAAAGGCTAAAAGTCAATAAGTAGTTAAAATTACAAAATATAAAATCATATTCTATACCAATACTCGCTAATACCAAACAAAAAGACAGTTAATCATAGATGCACATATTCTTTTGAAAGATAAAAAAATATGTGCATCTATGATTAACTGTTATTCTTACTTACTAGAAAGAACAAAAAAGCTTTATCCTCTTTAGCTAGAAACTATTCCTACACTACAATACTTAAGTTTCTTCATGAATCAATGTAAAGCATTAATATATTGCTATTTAGAATCGATAAGAAGTTCCCACCGAAAACGCAGCATGTACAGGGGTCAAGTCGCCACCTGCAAAGATATCCTTGAAATAATATCGCAGGCGAGGTTCCGCAAAGACTCCGAATCCTTTAATTAATTTATAATAACAATGCAAGCCGCCTTCCAAACCAAAAGTTGTCTTATTAGGTTCTGAACCAAAAGCCAGTACCGGACCTGCCAAAATCTCTACTCCAAATTTGCGTTCAGGATTATAACCACCCATAAAATGGGTGATGTCAAAGAGATAATCGGCCGAAACACTAATCAATTTACGCGCATCTGCACCGTTTCTACCCGGCAAAGCTGTATAATCCAAACCAACCCGTGCTCCGGAACATGGAAAGAACTGACGTCCGCCCGATACACCTATCAATACTCCAAGTCCCGTACCCGAATCATACTTCACACGATGAACGGGCATATTGGCGCCTACATTCCACGAAGCAAAGTAGTAAGGTTCAAATTCTTTTCTAAGCGCTGCCAACTCCTTCAACGTCCTGCCACCGGCGCGACGAAATTCCAATCCTATCTGAACACTCATTACATTATCCGCTGCCGGAGTACGCGGACCTACATAATTATTTTCTACGTTTATGTCTCTATAAGAATAAGGTACACGAGAGAAGCGAGGTTCTATAAACAATGCCGTAGCGTCAGATACGTAATATTTGCATTGTAAGCCGGCTGTTATACCTGCATATGCAGCTCCCGCAGCACTAACTTTAATCTTCTCGCTCTGTCTCCGGACTTTTCCCAGTTCCAAACCAAGCATCGGGACAATCCCCCATCGCCGTTCTTTATCATACTTCCAGAAAGAAAGGATATCAAACATACTCTCCACCCGTATTCCACCTTGCATCGTCCGCTTGTCGGAAAGGATTCCATATTCACTCAAAGCCTGTCCCCAACTGCTGATTCCGGCAAAACCAGAGAAACGCAGTCCCCAAAAGGGCAACAGCCACTTACCGACAGATACACTCATTGTCGGACCTGCCGAAGCTAAAGCATCCATAGAACGATTTGAACCAACCAACGACTGGAAGCCGACTCCGCCACTAATAAATGTATTTCCCCAGATTGTACCGTCACCGAATCCACTCTCCGTCAAATTCTTACGTAGAAGCGGATTAAACCGATAAGATGTTCCTAGAGCAAAAGATAGTTGCAAAGGAGTCCCTTTCGCCCCTCCCCGGGAATTCATATAGCGTTTCGTATAAAGGCGTAGCTTAGACTCTGCAAAAATATCGAACTGTTCGCCCAGTCTCCAATAAGGACGTACACCACCTTCTCCTCCTACATATGTTTTACCGGGTTCAAAGCAACGGGTGATGACCGGCCCGCCAAAGACTTCCGTACCGAACTTGCGTTCCGGGTCGTAGCCTATCACCCAATTAGATATATCAAACATATAATCCAAAGAAAGGCTCGTAAAAGTATAACGGTCAGTCTTGTCATCTGCCATACGGGTAGCCGCATTGTTAAAATCAAGCCCCAAGCGCACTCCGGAAAGTGAACTGAACTGACGTCCGACTGCAGCTCCGATTATAAATCCCGGACGTCGTGAAGTAGGACGGTTCAATTGCTGCGGCATTGTCATGCCGACAGCATAGGAAGTATAATAATAAGGTGTAAAATCACCTCTCAGTTTTGCCAACTGTTGCCATTGCGAACGAGTAGGGCGACGTAATTCAACACCTACACTTACATTCATCAATTTATCCATGAAAGAATATTCATTCACTTTTCCGGAAATTGTTTTCTCCGTAAATGTATAAGGTACGAATGACATACGGGGCTCTACAAAGAAAGCGAGATTCTCCGTCGGGTAGTACTTGAATTGAAGTCCACCAGTCATTCCGGTGTACGATTTGGATACAAGTTCGCGTTCATCCTGCTTTTTCATCATTCCAAGTTCAACGCCAAACATCGGGACAATTCCCCATTTCATCGAGCGCACATCTTTCTTGAAAAAGGCGAAAGGATTCAGCATTACTTCAGCCCGTCCACCTGCATACAAGGTCATTCTGTCAATTCCGGTCTTCTGATTTGCCTTCCACACATCATAAGAGCCGAATGCAGACAGGCGGAAACCAAATAAATCAAGAAACCACTTACCTGCCGCCACACTAAAGATAGGGCCTGTAGAGCCTAACAGTCCTTGCTCTCTGGCCAATGAGGAATTCTGTGCCTGCAAACCCATCCCCGCACTGATAAATGTATTATCCAGAAAGTTCTCATCCCCGGCTTCCGTACTTCCACGCGGAGTAAAAGTTCCTAAACGATAATTCATACCTACCCGGGCGTTGAAACCGATATCATAGCCATGCGAGTTATTGTTTCCGGAAATATCAATTCCATCTGTATAAAAAGAGATTCCCGGCTCCATAAACACATCCAGACGGGTCCCGGTAGATATTTTCATTTGCAATCCCAGATGAAAATCGGCTGCTTTCTGTTTCTCTCCAGCCAAAGAAGCGAGATGGACTCCAAGTCCCTCTACCGTAGAGAGTTCTAGCATACGATAAGGATTATAGCCGGCAAGGGCAGTACTCAGATTGAATATATGATCTACGCCGAAAGTATAGTTAGTCCATTTCTCATTATCACTCTGCCGGTTAGCAGACTGCCAGTTCCCATACAACCGTACCCCGTTCTTGGGAGAAAAGAATTTTGATACGGACAATCCGATTTCCGGTCCGCCGGAAAGATTCATCCCACCTTGGGGAATAATACGGTTGTATCCGCCCCAGAAACTTACAAAGAAGTTGTCAAGGAACTTTTTATTGACAAACTCCCTGCCTTGAGGTTGATAACGTTTCTGCATCGAATATTTCAGAGCGTTGTACTTCACACGATAGGCTGTATCCGCCTGACTTCTTCGTTGCATTGCGGAATCCTGGGCAGCAGCGGCATCTCGCATTTTTGCAATGGAATCCTGTTGCTGAGCCATTACACTTCCGGCAAGCATTCCACAACAAACATACGTCAATATATATCTTTTCATCACCATTATTTATCTATTTAAGCTACTCATTTCCTCCTGTAGCCATTTCGTCTTCATAACCCATCTTGGCATATTTGAAACAGTCTTCGCTAATATCCCCATCCCATTCGGCTATCGAGATATAGCTACTGTCTTTTTTGAAACAATTCGTCAGAGCCTCTTCTGCCTGCATGGCAAAAAAGTCACCTTTCCGGCAATAAAGGACTGCTTTCAGATAGAGTGTTTTCGGATCGTCCGCAGGTAAATCTTCCAATGCTTTCTCCGCCTTTTCATTCCATGCATGTGTTTTCATCGCCAGACACATCACTACATTATTGATAGGTGAACTGTTTCTGACCAGTTCGAATGTTTCGAGACGCCGGGCTATTTCCGCATCATTCAATCCGCTGGTTACCTTATAATATCCACCCAAACAGAAAGCAAATGCTTTTATCTTTTTGTTCTTTTCACTATCAGGCAATAACTGAGCCAAACGGCTGGCTTCGGAGAAGTCTCCCTTTTTAAGATACATAGCCAACTGATTGGCTACTACTTCTTCCACATTATCTACACCAATCACTCGCCCGTCAAAGGTACGTTCCACGTTGCAACCCCTCACGGAAAAGTCAACCAATGGCCTTAGGACTTCCGTATCGACCGTATCACGTTTCAAATAAGATACTGCCAGATTATTGGCAGCCAATACCCACGGTTTCCCGTTAGTCAGTTCTTTAGAATAGTTGTAGGCACGACGGTAAAGTTCCTCCAACTCTTTGGGGTCTTTCACCATGTTAAACAAGTGCCAATATTCATATAAGGCGAAATTCTTCTTTCCCGAACGATAATCAGGATCATTCTGATAACGGTTCAGTATTTCTTCTTTTGTCAGCGCACGATAGATTTCGGCTGTGTATTCACATTTCATTGAACGCAACTTTGGAAGATGTGCCTTAATGATCGTATTATAATAAGGCAGGGCAGCCACTTGCCGATACTGCAAGTCCTGGTTCTTCGGATATTTTTCGACAATCTCGCGGATGGCGGCAGCTTCATCAGGCAGCGTATCCTGTTCCAATAAATCTGCAACTTCCAACCAGGTAGCTACTCGTGAGTCATTCGGTGTATAAGTGTATAGCCGCTGCATTGTGCGAGCCGGAATAACCGAATAAACCAACGAACGGGCATATGCCAGACGGCGTTGGGATAAAGCCATATTAGACGCATAAGAACCTTCCGGAGATGATACACTATATAAATGGAGTTCTTTCAAAGTAGAACTTTCTCCATTCACCACCTCCAACAGTTTCGCTTTCAGTTTGTCCAGTTGTATTTCATTGTTAGGATCTTCAGGATCCAATTCCGCTTTTCCTAACAAGAAGCTCAGAGAGATATCCTCTACACCGGTCCGACGTTCCACTTTCGGTTTCTCTTCGTATTTTTTAGGATCCAGTTCATATTGGTCAAGCGAATATTCCAGAAAGCGTAACGGACGTCTCGGGCTACGTGTGGAAAGCTCCAACAGGCGTTCGTAATAAGGACGTGTATAGTCCTCCATCTGCATGAGGGCTAATACCTGGAAATTATCCTGTGCATTGGAAAGTTTGATTGTGTCATTCCACATATAGGAAGCCTTCTCTGCAGAAAGCGGCTCATTCTCAACTATAAAATTAAACAGTGAATCATGTTGTATGTCATATCCCATCCTTCTTTCTTGCGTCAGTGCATACTGAACGCCATCATACACGCGTGGCAATCGATACATTTCCACTTTCTTTCCTTTACTGTTATTTATTACATATGGTTGAACGATCATCCGGGCATTATCTTTGCCAATCATCTGAGGAACTGCGACTTTTGCACCGTTCAGGATAATCATATCACCATACTGGTCAGGTGTTTCGGGCATAGACGTGACCTCTGTGCGTTGTCCTACTACCGTCACCTGACTAATCATGTGTCCCATGTCTACATATGTAGTAATCTCACGCCGTCCATTGATCGCTTCAAACACGGCAGGCGCCGTACTTACTTTGATAACCAACGATCCGGTTTCCGGCAAAGTAATCTGATAAGCTCCCGTAGCGTCGGGCACTTCATACATGGCAGAAAGGGTAAGGCTGATATTGTCCTGATTCAAAGCGGCTTCCATATCTTTTCCTTCCTGAACGGTATTGAAGTAATAAATCTTTATATCACCAATAGAAGAGATATCAAACGGGACTGGTTTTCTCTTCTTCTCTGATGCTTCTTTATCCAACACACGTCCCATTACCAACTTGGGTGCCTGCGCATTCATCTGAATGCAAACAGCCAAATAACAGGTCAAAAGAAAAGCTATTCTCATAGCTCTGTTTATTCTTATCAAACTTACTTTCATATCCACAATCTTACTTTCTACCTAATAATATAAGAAATAGAAACTGCTAATTTGGCCGGAAACAGCTTATATCCATGCGCGTTCGTCTTCCCCGGATTATTGATTGCATAATCCTCAAAGTTATCATTCTCAAAGTATTGTTGGTGCCAGAAATGGACAGCTCCGAAACCTGCCGAGAACTCGAGGTTAAAACGTTTTCCCAATGCCATCGAATATCCCATCGTTATACCGATTCCTACTGCATCTCCTTCGTAAATATGTTTCCCCCAATGAATGTCATAACTTGCACCTAAAGCAGATATACCTATATATTCGCGTACCATAGGACGACCATTGAACCAATAGCGATATTCGGGCTGCACTCCAATGATTTTGATGTCTGTTCCATAAGGTTTATATCCCCCGTAAACACTTAAATCAATACTGGAACGTTCACCTACTACCAGTTCGCATCCTAAATTGGGCACTCCTGCCAATAGTGACAAGCCGTTGGTTTTTACTGCCACTTGCTGGGCACACAAGCTCTGCGCTCCTGCAAGAAGCAGAAAAACAAAGGAGAATAGATATTTTACGATTCGTGTCATGTCGTTATTGTAACTTTACATTTTCGTCTACGGTATTACCTCCTGTCCAAGAATCCACATTAGCCGGTCCGGAAAGCGTGGCATCTTTGGGCAAGAAATTAATGCGCATTAATGTAGTCTTACCTTTCTTTATTGAGATATCATAACCATAATACTTGTAATCATAGATAGTGTACTCACGCAAATTGTTACCACCATCTTTTACCTGACAGGTGATTTTCTGTATCAAGGTTTGTTCAGGTGGGAACATAAACTTTGCGACAGACTCTCCGGGAGTATTGTATGTAATTCCGGCATTATTTGTCGAATGAAGGCAAATCAAATCCTTAGGAGAAAAAGAAAGTGTACCATCTGTCAAAGCCATCCAACCAGATTCACCTGTATTGCAATACACTGTTACTGACTGGATTCGATATCCAGCATCACATACTTGCTTACTGGTAGAATAGAAACTGAAATCCAAACGTCCGAATGCATGCTGGAAATTCAACATTATCGGATTTGTACCCACTTCTGAATACCATGTCGGTGTTTGACCGGTGAACATATAGTCTTTCGTTTCGGACATATCACTCGGAGTTAGTTTCCAAGGTATAGCCCATTGTGCTACTCTGTTCACTTCACGCCATTCCGCTTCTTCCGTATAAGGGTAATAGCCATACATCATCAAGCCCGCATTACTCGTATTAGGGAAAGTTGCCAATTTCTCCGTCTGTAACGTTTCATAACCTGGCACATACGTGTAACAAGCATTAAATAAATTTGCCTGGAAATCACTCTCATTTTTTTTATTGAACAAGTCACAGTCGCTATTATGATTACCCTGTATGGCAGGAATACCAAAAACGCCCAACTGTGCATTCGGTTCAAAAGCAGTTATCGGTGCACGAGTACCCGGCCCTGTTACCTCAACCACAACAGAAGCGAAAATGTTGGAGCTGAAAGAAACTACAGCTCCACCATTTACATTAGTATTATTTCCTGATTGAGGCGTATTATCGTCATCCTTACTACATGATGCCAATAAAAACGACAACGCTACGCCTGCTATCATCCATTTATTCATAAGAATTAGTTTACTTCCTGATCAATAGTCTGGTCTGCATCCTTCCATTCTTCCAATGTAGCATTGATATCAACTACACGCAAACCGTAAATTGTCAACTTAACCTTATAAGCTTTACCTGCTTCAAACGGAGAAATCTGACCTTCCGCATTTTTGTAAGTGATGGTAACTTCATTGGTCTGTGTTCTTTCCTGACCATTTACCATTGCAGACAAAGTAACATTAAGCACATAAGACCCGGATGCTGTAGGCAATAACATTACATTTCCTGCATCTTTTTCAGTTTTCGTTTCCAAAGCTACATTTGTTGTATACTTATTATCACCAAAATATGCAGGAATTTCCTCATTAGCGCCTGTACCAGTCAGAATTCCTTTATTGACACCGGCAACAGCCAAAGAAGCTGTTTTCTGAGAAGTCACAGTTATATTCTTAATGCTCACAGGCCATACTTTACCATTTTCAAGCAAACCTTCATCTCCACCTATTCCAAAAAGCTGTAATTGGGTCAGCAAGTGCTTGAACTTTAATTCAGGTGTTACCCCTCCTTTACGGAAATAACGGGCATTATAGCCGGAGTAAGTTTTTCCGTCAGCAGAATCCACATCTTCAGCTATTGCTTCGCCCCAAAGAATATCTTTGTTACCAGTAACTTCATAAGTAACGGTAGCATTATTGGAAGATAAGGATGGGTTAGTCGGAATCGGACTACAAGCATAGAATGAGAAATTCACATCGCTATTCAAAGGATAAAAATAGACATCATTGTCACCTCCCAGTTTAACCTTTCCGTCCGTTGCAACTTTTCCATCCACATAATTAGCCGGTGAAAACAAGTTACCGGAAGCTGTATTCCAGCCGGAGCCTGCATTGTCTAATCCCCATACACGAATCGGAGTATCCTGCCATTTACTAACAACGGCTCTTGTTTGAGTAATAGAAATGTTAGAACCGGCATTCAATGAAACTGCTCCGTCAAAAGGAATATTAACCTCTTCTTTTTGATCTACCACGTCATTATTTGAGCAACTTGCCAATATTGCAGCCGCTCCCAGTATAAATAGATATTTTTTATTCATATTCAGATATTTAGTTTATTATTATTCTGTAAATGTATCATCAGGATTGATATTGATATCACCACCATCTATCCATTCACCAAGTTCTGCTTTCAGCTCAATCTTCTTGATGCCATAAACAGCAATTGTGACATTATAAGAAGTAGATGCAGCGAAAGTAGTAATACCGGCAGCAGCACCATCTTTAGTTACATCACTAGCTTTCAAAGTCAACTTGTATGTTTCTGTCTGCTGTTCAACAGGCACCGTATTACCTGATTCATCAATTTCCTGTTTAACAACAACTTCAATATCATAGGTTTCAACACCCGGTTCAACTAACAATGCTTCACCTACAGCAGTCGGAGTTGCCGCATCAGCTGCCGAAGCATAGTACGTTTTATCTGTTAACGGCTGCATTACATTACCATTTCTTTCCTGAAGAGACAATAAAGAGCCTTCATCATTTCCATCCCATTTGATACCCTTATTTGCATCTGCAGCATATACAAATACCAACTTTCCGGTAGTTTTTGATTTTACTTTAATAGATTGTACATACACATTCTCAGGTTTAGAACTTCCCATACCTTTGATGTTGAATACAAGACGAGTCAACAAGTGTTCAAACTTCATTGAGGGCTGAACTTCTCTACGAGCTGTATAAGAACTGTATGCCTTATTTATATCTTCAGCATCAAGTTTGGCCTTATCTGCATCAGAAAGTTCAGCTTTTGCAATCATCAAATCCTGAGAACCATTAATCACAAAAGATTTATACAGTACGTTTGTACCATTCATAGCCTCAGTTCTTGCTTCTCCAGTTACAGCATCATCTCCATAATAACCAAAGAAATCATAAGCGCCACTACGTGGGAAATAACGAGATTCGTCATTTTTCCATTTAACACCTGAAATCTGTTCATCAGTTCCAACTGTACCCTCTTCATCACGCAAAGCATAAGTATTCAGATCTGCTATTCTATCGCTCATCGTTACGCCTGTCTTAGAATCCTTCTGGCAAGCATAGATATACAATTTTTGTCCACTCCATTCATTAGAAATAGTAGCACCATCACCTCCGATAGTACCGGCACTTCTGGTAGCATTAACAGTTACAGAAGGAGCGGCGGCAGAAAGTAAGATAGCATCTGCGCTAGGTGTCAAATCTACAGGTTCATTTCCCGGTACACCCTCATTTTCGCTCTGCGAACAAGATGCCAACACTCCGGCTGCCACCATTGCATAAAGAAAAAATCGTTTCATAAATCACACAAATTTAAATTAATAATAATATGTAAGTTTCACTTTTTATTCATCCTCATATTTATCGTCCGGACTAATGTTTATATCTCCCCCATTCGTCCAAACTCCACTTTCGACAGTAGACTTAATATCTGACAAGCTATTAATTGTCAAGTAGATAGTATACGCTTTCCCTGCACTAAAAATTCCATTATCATTTTTATTTTCCAGTTCTACATCAACTTCCGTATATAACGCCCCTTCTTGTCCCTGTTCCGCACTCAAAGTAATCTTTGCCCGATAAGAATCAGCAGGTGCCACCAATAAACTTGTACCACTATCACGGTCGTTATCTTTGTCTTTATCAAGAACATAGCGATAATGTTTTTTATCATCATCCGTCACATTCTCATAGATAGGACAATCAGCTACCAAACACCATCCGGCATTTCCAACGAGTTCCCCGTTTTTCTTTCTTAGTTCAAAAGAAGTATAATCCTCGTTATCAAAAGATATCCCCCTCTTGGGCTTTATCATATCATCCGCATCAGGGTCACTTACCGCTACTGTAAACCGTCCTTTATATTTTGAATTCAACTCGATCTTTTTAACTGTCAAAGTCTGATCCAACGAAGGTATGTCACTACCATTCTGGTTTGAACCGCCATCTGGCCTACAAACCACAAACCGGAGAAGAACCAAATGATGCTCAAACTGAAATACCGGATTTAGTCCATGATTGGCAGAATATGCACTAAATGCCCGCCCCAGAATTTTATCCCCATATGGATTATCTTTGTATTTATCTTTCTGGGTCTCTGGATCTGCCATAGAAGACATGAAGTCTCTGCGTCCATCCAGTTCGACATCATAATAAATATGATCTTTCTCACGATGGCACTCACCCATCCAATCATCCAAATAATAAGCAAAGAAGTTATAAGGCTGATTCGTATTCTTCATATTATAATAGATCTCCTGAGAATTCTCATCCGGATAGAAAAGCATTAAATTGGAATCTTCTTTCTTTACGCCTACTTCTTTCCCGTGCTCAGAAACCTGTACATTTGCTCCTCCGGTTCTATGCCCATCCAACAAGCAGAAATCCTGGTTTGTCTCACTCCAGGGTTTAGACAAATCCGTTTGCGGATCCTTATTAAAAGCATATACATAGAATTTTACATTGTCCCAGAAACTCGCATCATTGCCATTATTGACCTCACCGCTTCCACGTGTCAATATCTCAAAATCAGACATACCTAAACTCAATACAATAGGAATCGGCTCCACTAAGGGAGCATCGTCATCTGTCGTCAGTTCTCCTACATATGTATCTCCGGAACAATTAAACAACAGTATCGAACAAAATCCGATCAATAAACAGTGCTTAATCTTCATATATATTATCTGCTCTTTTTTCATCATTCCATTATATGTCTACATGAATATCACCTACAACTTCCCATCCACATACACCGTCACTACCCATTTCCGGGTTTAATCCTACAATACGGAAAGGCGTCTCAATCTTCAACGCAGCCCGGTCTTTCACTTTCTTGCGCTCATTCACCTGTCCTGTTTCCACCGTAATCTCCTGTTCTTTGATTTGTTTTGACAGATTGGACTTCGCATGAATAGCCCGAACATCTGTAGGAGTTTTCACATACAAAACGATACAGCAAACGCCCGGCCCTGTTATTGTGTAACTATCCACACCGCCTATCAATCCGAATACTTCTAAAGACGCTTTACATGAAAGAGTTACAACTGGCTTTTCTCCTTCAGCAGATTGGGAAACTTCTTTTTCAATCACTTTTACAATCACCCTTTTCAACTCTGCAATATTCAAAATACCTGTAGATAAAGAGACTTCCGGCGCAATACCAGCCATTTCTACATAAATATCTTGAATATCATCCTCTACTAACTGATTATTCTTCTCATCTGCTGCTAATTGAACTGTGAACTGGATATCAACATGTTGGGTAAGAGATGTAAAATCAAAAGGCTGTATATAATTCTTCCCGGCATCCAATTCTAAATAGTCACGACGAGCTACCAGCAATCTACGGCCAGCATCCTTTACATAGCCGATTCCAGGATTTAAATCCGCCCATTTCCGATTGTCTACCAGTTCTTTACTTACATCTTTCTGTACTACTTCCTTATGGCGCATCTTAACTTGCCTGACCGGAATAGCTTCATCGGCTTTAAACTCATCTAAACCAACCAGCGATACTCTCTTGTCTTCCTCTTCTACCTGTATAACCTTACCATCATTATCTTTCAAGTCATTTCCTTTATCGTCTTTCTTCGTTACTTTTACCTTCGGATATTTCGGATCAGTAAAAGCCATCATAAAGTATTCTCCACCAGGAAGTTTGATATCCGGTTGATATTCATCTGTCGGTTCTGTACCGCCATCAGGAGTCTCAGTTCCGCTATCGTCACGAGTCACAGAATCATCTCCGGGAGTTTTAGAACTGTCACCGCCAGGCGTAGTTCCCGGTTCTTCATCTTTACTCTTTTCTACCAAAAATCTCCCGTCTTTATCCGTTTGATAAACCATATGTCGTGTATTCAAAATACGGGTTGCCACGAAATACAAACGTTCAGGTGTTTCGGCGGCTGACAAGTTTAAATCACTCCAATTATATGTAACAGAAAAGCCATCCACCACATGAGGATGCGTTCCCTCATCACATAAATCCACCTTCGTACAACCGACCAGCAATAACGACGCAAATATGACCTGATATATAATAGTAGTTGCTTTCATCATTCTTCACCTCCCTCATTAGTAATTTCCGGATTATCCTCCCGAATTCCTGAAGATTGTGGAGTCACAGCCTGCGGGTCGGACGACTCCGACTCCGTAGACTGCTTCTCCTGAACAGGTTGCTGTTCATCTGGGGATTGTTCTTTTATCTCCGGTGTTTCCACACCTTCTTCCTGTTTTTTATCTTTTTTCTTTTCTTTCGAACGTTTCTTTTCCTCTTTGGCAACATTTTCCAAAGAATCTTTCATTAGCTTAGCTTGCTCCTTCTCCAATTTCTGAACTTGTTCCAAAGAGTCTTTCATTAATTTAGCCTGTTCTTTATCAAGTTTGCGAACTTGCTCCAAGGAGTCCTTCATCAATTTCTCCTGCTTCTTCAGTGAATCCTTTATTTGTGATAAAGAGTCCTTAGCCAGATTCAAAGAATCTTTCTGTAACTTTTTCAACTCCCTGATCTTTGTCCTGGCTTCACTTATCGAGTCACGTCTCAGTTGTTTCTGCCGCTTGGCTTCCGTACGGGCATTGATTTTATCATAATCAATCAGCTTGTATTTATTCTTAACAGAAGTCGAGAAACGATAGACAAACGCTACACGCAAGTCACTAACGACCGGGAATGGAACCAGATGTCCTCCCTTACTCTTTTCAGGTAAACGGGGATAACAATTACTTTCCTCGTCATGTCGGTAAGCATCATATTTAGTATAGACTAACCCTACGCTGGCTCCCAATTCCAGATCCACAAAATTGTCACGATAGCCATATAGAGGAATGCTGAAACCACCCGATACACCAAGCCCTAGAGCAGAACCCTGCATACCACGTTTGCCGAACTTAAAATTATAGTTAGCATAATCAGCATATACACCCCAATAATAGGCACGCCAATAACGGGGGTGGAAACGCTTAATCGTAAACACCTCTTCTTTTAAACGTTGAAAGAAACTGGCTGAATCCAAATGGTGGAAGTTGCGCTGAGTTGTACGGAAGTAATTCCGAAATTCCAGGCGAGTATCAAACAGATTATATACTATACCAGGCTTGTAATTCTGCGAAGTACTCCAATTACCCTTTATACCAAGGCTTAATGTGTAATGTTTATAAGGAGAACCGAACAGATCAAATTCGGCAGTAATATTAGGTAATAGCACAAGCCAGTCGACCGCATTCGTCTTGAATGCCAGTCGAGACTTGAAAAGCATTATTGAATCCTTGTTCTCTACTGCCTTTTTACGCATAGCCGGAGATTGAGCATAACACTCCACTCCTGTGAAGAAAAATAAAGAAAATAGAATACAAGACAGTATTCTTATCCTACAATTTTTCCCCTTCTTTACGTACTTGTCTACAAATAACACTTGCTTCCCTTGTACAAGGAAAGCATTATGTTCGCCCTCATTTCCCATAATTCGCGTCTGCGCCCTTATTTTTGTTTATTTGTCCGCATTGTTCCCTAATACAATGCTACTTTGACCGCAAATGTATGGCAAATGCCGTAATATAACAAATAAAATTGATGATTTAATATAAAGAATTTTAAAATACAAGTCCAAACTTCCTTATTTTAGTACTATTTACCCCAAAAAAGTTATAATATCAAGAATGAAAATGAGTTAGCAGAACAAATAGAATAGCAATATTTTTCTTAAAGATAAAAGAATAGTAATAAAACAAGGTTACAACCAATCACGACACCGAATCCTCCCAAAATCCAAGGACGAAGTTTGCTTCCCTTTCCGGCAAAAAACAGTGCGTAGAGCATATTAACCAATATATTACTGATTATGGCCTGCATACTACAAGCCGTAATAATCAGTACGGCGACAGTGTCCGTATTTTGCAACAGGTTTAATATGAAAGGAGTGATATCGCTAAAACCGGATACAAAAGAAAGAAGGTTCAATCCGCCTGTACCGGCATAGACCAATGTATAATGAGTAAGAATAGTAAAGACAACAAAGAGTACGGCAAAAATTAATGCCACTTTAAACTCTAGCGGGTTGCTGCTGTCATCATCTTCTTCATCGACAGGCTGACCTTTCGGACGTTTTTGCCGGGAATGAATAAACCATCCTACAACAGCAGCCACTACCGACATAATCAGCAGATACGGATAAATGGCAAGAAAGATTTCTCTGCTAAAAATTAGTATCAATATCATAAAACGTAGGAACATCATACTAATAGCGAGTAACATGGCAGCAACGTATTCCGTAGCTTCCTCCGCCGAAGCTTTCCGGCTCTTACGGGCGAGTACGGAGATGGTAGCCGTACTACTGTACAATCCACCAACAATACCTGAAACCAGAGTACCGGATTCATGGAATACATACCGTTTCAACAGATACGAAAGATAAGAAATACCGGATACTACAACTGTTGCCAACCAGATAGAATAAGGAGTCAGATTTATATCGGGAATCAGATTCTTATTTGGAAGCATAGGCAATATAATACCACTGATGGCCAAGAACTTTGCCAACGTAATCATTTCGTCATTTTTCATCCGTTGGGCGAATTCTGTAAAAGTATGTTTGAGCTCAGTTAATAGGAGTACTGTCACTATTACCATAACGTAGAACCAGGAAGGCTGTGTAGCTACGATAGGAGCCATACAATAAGTAATCAAGGCAATAATAATAGTGGTAACCCCAAAGACATGGAATTGGGATTGCTTCACGTAGTAGTTTAAGCCCAACAGCAAACCCAACACTGCACCACCTCCCATAAACAAACGCATATCGGCAGGATCCAATATATAGAGCAGGTAACCCAGGATACCTATAAAAGTAAATGTACGGTCGGTTCCGAAAAGAGTGGTTTCACCCTCACGTTTCAAGCTGATCCGGCGCTGCGAGAGGCCGATTAGCAAAGAAAACAAAGTCACCAGAATAAAAGTAACCAATTCACGCGGCACATAATTGTACAACTGTTCCATATCCATACATCGTTCTTTTTAGATAAGAACAAATATACGGTTTATTTGTTAACATTCACCACGTTTTATACGGCTTTTTCATTAGTTGGGAATTGTAGTAGCGTATATCTCCTGTCACTTCTTCACTTATAAAGTCTGGTTTTACAAAAGCCTCATCTTCAGATTCCAGTTCTATTTCAGCAATGACAAGACCGTCGTTTTCACCATAAAACTCGTCAACTTCGAATACATGTTTGCCGCTGCGCACCAAATAACGAGTTTTATCAATAATACCCGGTTCACAAAGTTTCATCAATTCTTCCGCTTCAGATAAAGAAAGTTCCTTCTCCCACTCATAGCGACTGGTGCCGGAAGCATTGGAAGCGCCCTTAATAGTCAGATAGCCTTTATCGTCCCGAATGCGTACCCGGACAGTTCTCCCGCGAGCACTGCTGATATACCCTTGCACGATACGGCTTTGCGCAAATGCAAAGGATTTAAATTCTCCGGAAACCAAAAATTTACGTTCTATTTCTTGTGCCATGACACAAAAGTAACCATAAAAATTAAAATCTCGTCATAAACTCAATTACGATTTTATCCTGTTCCGATTCTTTAGGTATGCCGGACTTCTTATAGAAATACTTCTCAAAGTTCAGCCGCAGGTCGGCAATAAAAGCTTTAGAAAGACTTAGTGTGATTCCGCCTGTCACACGATGGCGGGCATAATCATTGATTATTAAGGCCTTGGTTGTTTCATCCATCTTGCCGTCACTATGGTCTGTCATCATGTCATAACGGGCAAGGAAAGAAATCTTATTGAATACCTTTTTCAACGGTAAATCGTAATTAATGAAACTATTCACTGCATGTACATCCTTAAAAGCTTCGTGTCCATACATCTTATATAAATATTCCGCTTCAATATGAAAACGATTGTTCTGATAATAGATGCCGGCATCATACATATTAATCCGTACATTTTCCGGTTTTATCATTTGGGTGCTGAGCGTTACATTCCAGTTCTTATCAGGCAATAGCTGTGCTTTCACCGAATAATTGAGCGTCTTATGCCATTCCTTCTGATTAGTCAGACCGGAACCATTGAATAATCCGCCTTCAAGAATAAATGGAAGACCACCTTTATTGGTATAGGCAGTCGTAAAACCGACATCACGCACATTTCCCACTTGCTTGGCTATGAACGAACGGTTGGCGAAATATTGCTGATGAGGAGAACGATGGGCGTCTATCGTGAAAGGAACACGCATCTGTCCAAGCGTAAAATTCAGGTCTTTCATCGGAAAGACACGCGCATAGGCATCGAGCATCTTAATAGAACCTTCGTCAGAAAGGTCTATCTCGGCTTTATAAGCAACCAAAGGATGTACATTCCCCGAAACGCTGAAACGCGCGTTACGCACTTCGAAACGACTTTCCTGCGTTTCTGTCTGGAACTCGTATTTTCCCCGGATCGTTCCATGAATTTCGGGTAGATAATCCTTAAATTCCATTGTTTCCATCTCCAGTTTCTTGCCATCCCCGGCATCTTCTTTGGCCTGCCCGAAGGCTGCTGTCGCTAGCAGAAGTGTAACGACTGTTGTTGTAATTCTACTCATTTCAGTTGTTTGCTACTTAATTCGTGGCAAAAGTACAACTGCGAGGATACACAAAAATGACAATTTGAATACGGATAGGTTACGGAAAAGTTACATTCCCGTTACATCAGCTACGGAAGCATTACAAAACAAAATTCACCACAGATTATATGATTTACCGGAGTTTTCAATAAATGAAACGCAACTGTTTCATTCTCTCCGCACCATCTCTATAATCTGTAGTGAATCAATCAGCCGAAAAAGGAATATGCTATCAGCATAATCAGCGCCAAAATAATTAATGAGACGAATACTATTTTGACAACTTTCTGGGCTTTCTCTTCTTCCTTCTTACTTATCGCTGCTTTTTTCTTACTCTTACCCATAATAGTTAGCTTTAAAGTTCAACGCTAACAAAGTAAGAACAATTCTTTTAACTTTCCAAAAATAACACTCGCTAATTTTGCATTTTATGATTCCTGTGAAGAGAATTCCATCAGATAAGCTTTGATGAAATCTTCTATCTTACCGTCCATCACTCCGTTTACATCCGAAGTCTGATAGTTGGTACGATGGTCTTTCACACGGCGGTCATCAAACACATAGCTTCGTATCTGCGAGCCCCATTCGATTTTCTTCTTGCCGGCTTCCACCTTTGCCTGTTCAGCCATGCGGTGCTGCAACTCCTTATCATATAAGATAGAGCGTAATTGGCGCATTGCATTCTCACGGTTCTTCGGTTGGTCGCGGGTTTCGGTATTTTCAATCAGGATTTCTTCTTCCTCGCCCGTATAAGGGTCTTTGTACTGATAACGCAGACGGACACCGGATTCTACCTTGTTCACATTCTGCCCACCGGCACCACCGCTTCGGAAGGTATCCCATGAGATATTGGCAGGCAGGATATTCACCTCAATACTGTCGTCCACCAACGGAGTGACGAATACAGAGGCAAAAGAAGTCATACGCTTGCCCTGTGCATTATATGGAGAAACACGCACCAGACGATGCACACCGTTTTCCCCTTTCAGGTAACCGTAAGCAAAATCCCCTTCGATATTGATTGTACAGGTTTTTATTCCGGCTTCGTCACCTTCCTGAAGGTTGGCAATGGTAGCCTTATACCCGTTCGTCTCGGCATAGCGCAGATACATACGCATCAGCATGGAAGCCCAGTCCTGACTTTCCGTACCACCGGCACCGGAGTTGATTTTCAACACACAAGCCATCTGGTCAGCCTCATCACGAAGCATATTTTTGAGTTCGAGTGCTTCCACAGCTTCGTAAGCTTTCGCATAAGCCGTGTCCACGTCTTCCTCAGTCACCAATTCTTCCTTATAGAAATCAAATGACAGTTCGAGCTCGTCTGCCAGCGTCTTGACTTCGTTATAGCCGTCAATCCACTTTTGCAGGTCTTTCACCAATTTCATTTGAGCTTCAGCCCTCTTCTGGTCGTCCCAGAACCCCGGAGCTTGTGTCCTTAATTGTTCTTCTTCGACTTGAATTTTCTTCCCGTCGATGTCAAAGATACCTCCTCAGCGCATCAGTGCGCTCTTTCACGTCTTTAAGTTGTTCAATAGTAATCATTTGATTTAGAATTTTATTATTTACAAATTTCTGATATCGGGCACAAAGATAAGCAAAAATCCGCTACTAAAAAGGAACAGCGGACTATGCGTTTTCTTCGTACATTTTTTCTATCAAATCTTTATAGTTTTCCGAAACGACCGACCGCTTCAACTTCAACGTATTAGTCAGTTCCCCACGTTCCATGCTGAACGGTTCGGGAAGCAAAGTGAAGCGTTTGATCTGCTCATAATGCGCAAACTGCTGTTGTAAGGTCTCTATCCGTGCACGGAACAGACCGACAATCTTAGGATGCCGCAACAATTCAGCCATATCTTTATATTCGATGCCTTTTTCCTTTGCGTACTCTTTCACATATCCGTATACAGGAACAATCAGAGCAGAGACAAATTTACGCTGATCGGCAATAATGGCAATCTGGTCGATATAACGGTCGATAACCAACTTCGTTTCCAAAGCCTGTGGCGCAATATACTTACCGTTCGATGTTTTGAACAAGTCCTTGATACGTTCCGTCAGGAAAAGCTGCCCATTCTTGAAATATCCCGCGTCACCCGTGTGGAACCATCCATCGGGTTCAATGGCGGCAGCCGTAGCTTCCGCTTTCTTATAATACCCTTTCGTGATAGTTTTACCACGGAGCAGAATCTCATTGTCTTCGCCAATCTTCACTTCAACTCCCGGCAACACAACACCTACCGAACCAATATCATAACCAACCGGCAACGTACATGATACAGTAGCCGTAGACTCTGTCAGTCCATAGCCAACCACCATATTAATGCCTACCGAATGAACAAATTCATTGATTTCATCGGGCACGGCAGCACCGGCAGTCGGGAAAAAGTTACCGTTCTCAATACCGATAGTCTTCTTCAGTAAAGAATAGATAGTCTTTTCGTAGAACTTATATTTCAGTTGGTTCATCACCGGCGGAGTCTTACCCTGACGCAGATAATCCAAGTTATGAATTCTGCCTACCCGGATAGCATCGAGCATCAACGCTTTCTTCACACCTGTCGTTTCATTTATTTTCTCCTGTACACCGGCATATACCTTTTCCCAAAAACGGGGAACACTGCACATCAGTGTCGGACGAATCTCCTTTATGGTGGTCTGAATATCCGCCGGGCGAAGATTAATGCAAATCTGCACTCCCTTATGGATACAGAGATAACACCATGCTTTCTCGAACACATGAGTCAAAGGAAGGAAGTTCATGGATACATCCTTATCGGACATCGTAGTCAGGCGGTCATCATGCGTGTGAAACTGCTCCAAATAACAGGAATGGTGGAGCATCACCCCTTTCGGCTCACCCGTTGTTCCGGATGTATAGAGGATATTCGCCAAGTCATCATAAGAAGCACGGTCCGTGCGTTCTTCCACCACATCATTCTGCAAAAGCCCTTCTCCCATCGCCATAAACTCATCAAAATAGATAGACGATACGTCACGAGGGTCTTTCACCACCGAACGGTCAAAGATAATCAACTGTTGCAGGGAAGTGCAAAAACCAAAGATACTGAAAGCAGAATCATACTGATATTGTTCACCTACAAAAAGATAACGTATTTGTGCATCGTTAATAATATATTGCGCTTGCGCGGGAGAGCTCGTAGCATAGAACGGAATGGTAACGGCACGATTGGCAAATGCGCCAAAGTCTACATAAAACCATTCGGGTTTATTCTGCGAAAAGATTCCGATATTCTCTTGTTCCTCCACTCCTAATGCAACAAATGCATTGGCAGCCTGTCTCACAGTTCCGGAGAATTGATTCCAGGTAATCGGAATCCATTGTGCTGTCTCGTAGTCGCGGTATTTCAAAGCTACCTTGTCGCCGTATTTTTCAGCCTGACGATGGACTAAGACAGATAAATGATGATAAGCCATACTCTTTGTATTAGTAAATTTGGCACAAAGGTATTAGTTTTATTTGAAACTATTGTTCAAAACGACTATCTTTGTACGAAAATGCAGATTTATGGAAAGGTTAGTAAAGACCGATAAGGAATATAATACTTGGATTGCAGAGCTAAAGTATCGCATTCAACAGAGCCAAATCAAAGCAGCTATAAAGGTAAATTCTGAATTATTACGTTTATATTGGTCACTCGGGCAGGATATTGTCACAAAGAAAGCGCAAGCTCACTGGGGAGCAGGAATTCTCACACAGCTTTCCAAGGACTTGTCGCATGCTTTTCCTGATGCTAAAGGATTCTCTAAAAGAAATCTGGAACTTATTCTGAAATGGTATCTTTTTTATAGTCAAGAAGATCTAATTGCGAAACAAGTTGTTTCGCAATTAGATGAGATATTATTCTGCGTACCTTGGGGACATCATATACGTATCATACAAAAATGTAAAACCACGTCAGAAGCGATGTTTTACCTCCAGCAAACAATTGTACACGGTTGGAGCAGAAATATGTTACTCAATTTCATAGATACGAAATTATACGAAAGAGAAGGCAAAGCTATTACAAATTTCAGATTATGCCTCCCAGCCGTACAAGGTGATTTAGCTCAACAAATAACCAAGGATCCTTACAATTTTGATTTCCTTACCCTACACAAAGATTATGTTGAGAAAGAGCTAGAAGACGCGTTAGTCAATAATATCAGCCGTTTTTTATTAGAATTAGGAAGTGGTTTTGCTTATATGGGGAGACAAATACCAGTGATGATTGATAATAAAGAATTTAGAATTGATTTGCTTTTTTATAATGTCCGTCTTAGAGCCTACGTTGTCGTGGAACTTAAAACAGGTGAATTCGAGCCTGAATATATTAGCAAGTTAGGGTTCTATGTTTCTGCAATCAATCATCAAATGAAAGCATCAGAAGACAATCCCACGATTGGACTACTAATCTGTAAAAGTAAAAGTGAAATTATTGCCAAATACACTTTAGAAGCAACGACACAGCCTATCGGAATCTCTGAATATGAACTTACAGAATTATATCCCAAAGATTTCCAGAGTAGTTTACCTAGCATTGAAGAAATAGAAAAAGAACTCAAAAAATAACTGTTTGCACTATGAAATATGATACTCCAACTATGGCAACCGAGGCTGTAAGCCTGCTTAAATCATTGATTAGTATCCCTTCAATCAGCCGGGAGGAGACTCAGGCTGCCGATTTTCTGCAGAACTATATCGAAATGGCGGGTATGCAGACTGGACGTAAGGGAAACAATGTATGGTGTCTCAGCCCGATGTTCGACCTGAAGAAGCCGACTATCCTGCTTAACTCCCACATAGACACGGTAAAGCCGGTGAACGGCTGGCGGAAAGACCCGTTCACTCCGCGGGAAGAAAACGGCAAACTGTACGGTTTGGGAAGCAATGATGCCGGTGCCAGTGTTGTCTCTCTCTTACAGGTGTTCCTGCAACTATGTCGTACTTCGCAGAAGTATAATCTGATTTATCTCGCTTCCTGCGAAGAGGAAGTTTCGGGCAAAGATGGAATTGAAAGTGTATTGCCGGGACTTCCGCCCGTTTCATTCGCCATCGTAGGCGAACCTACGGAGATGCAACCTGCCATTGCCGAAAAAGGATTAATGGTTTTGGACGTGACCGCGACAGGGAAAGCCGGACATGCGGCACGCAATGAAGGAGATAATGCCATATATAAGGTATTGGATGATATCGCCTGGTTCCGTGATTATCATTTTGAGAAAGAATCTCCGCTACTGGGAGCTGTGAAAATGAGTGTTACCGTAATCAATGCAGGTACGCAACATAATGTTGTTCCCGATAAATGTACTTTCGTCGTCGATATACGCAGTAATGAACTTTACTCCAACGAAGAATTATTTGCTGAAATCAAGAAACATATTTCTTGTGATGTCAAGGCACGTTCGTACCGTCTCAATTCTTCACGGATTGACGAGAAGCATCCGTTCGTACAGAAGGCTATAAAAATAGGATGCATTCCTTTCGGCTCTCCTACTCTGTCCGATCAGGCATTAATGTCCTTTCCATCGGTAAAAATAGGGCCGGGACGCTCTTCACGCTCGCACACGGCAGAGGAATATATCATGTTGAAGGAGATAGAAGAAGCTGTCGGAATCTATCTGGAGTTATTGGACGGGCTTCTGATTTAACAGAAGCCAATTACAGTCTTCATCGCTTTCACTTTTTTTCCTAAACTACCATCCAGAACAGGAAAGCGGGTGAAAGCGACACTACAAACACCCTTTTATTACGCTTTCAAACGTTTCACCATTCTACAAGACGGCATCACGGAGACGATTACACACGGCAAGAATCGTTCACCGCTTACCGCCGCACCACATCGCGCGACACCCCATAATACCCTGCCGCAGCCACATAAATCGGCTGCATACATTTACCTATATTACGCAGTTTCCCTTCTTCCTGCAATCGCCGGAGATGACGGTTCGCCGTAGTCCGTGTCATGCAGCACACTTCCTGAAAATCGTAGCGGAGCATTACGTCATGGTCTGCAAAATATTCTTTCAACCGCATATCTATCTCTACTGCCGACAAAACTTCCGAATGGCGCGCATACTTGCTCCGGCTGACTTAATACCGGCAAGTTCCCCCTTCAAACGGGCATCGGGACGAAACCCGATTGTTTTCAGTTCCATTTTCGACGATTTGTTCTTGGTGCTGCGAGTCACTTTCTGCGTGCTCCGCAGGATGGGGGCAAAATAACCGAGTCCTTCGATATGTATCTCACGACCTTCGCGAAGTTCCTCGCCGCAGATTTGGGCAAGCATTTCAAACGCATTTTTCACATCACCCACAGAAAGGGAACTGCGTCCGTGAATCATCCGGCATAGCTTATCCGTCCCCAGCTTTCCGTTCAAAAAAATACGGGGATGCAAACCCTTTTCTTCAGAATCATCGGATTCACCGGGATTCTCATACCAATCGTAAAGTATAGCCATAGTAGTTAACGTCTTTATAATGAATACTTTTCATGCAAAACCTTTAAAGTTATTAATGACCCACTACTGTGGTTCACTCAAACTACAATTGCCATTCAATCAGATGACCTTTGTTATTTAATTAAACCACGATAGTGAATCATTGATAACTCTACGGCAAAGATACGATAAATAATAGTGAAAAGGGTGATAAGAAGCCGACTTCTTCCGTTAAGGAAAAAATATCTTTTTTCTAGAGAAATTGCAACGTCACAACACCGCCTTTTACCATCCATGTCCGGCGGAAGAAGTCTTTCATGCCTGTTACCGGATAGCCGGAGACAATGAAGAAGGTGAAGACACCTATAAACACCAAAGAAAAAGGTACCATTTTCACCGATTGCATTACTTATCTACAGAGAACTTGAAGATACATTGGCTCATGTACTTTTCACCCGGACGAAGCACAGCCGAAGGCCATTCGGGTTTGTTCGGGGTATCCGGATATTTCTGTGTTTCGAGACATACGGAAGCACGCTGGTTGTAGGTAATGCCTTTCTTTCCGGTCAGAGAACCGTCAAGGAAGTTTCCGGCATATACTTGCACTCCCGGTTCGTTGGTATATACATCCAACACAATGCCCGTTTTCGGTGATTTCAATGAAGCAGCTTTCCGGTTGATATCGCCTTTGGTATTCAAGATCCAATTATGGTCATAGCCATTACCATTTTTCAATTGGACAAAAGCGTAATCATTGATGCGTGCGCCCACCGGAGTCGGTGTACGGAAATCCATTGGAGTACCTTCTACAGAAGCTATTTCGCCCGTTGTCATGAATGTGCTGTCCACTGGTGTGTAATAATCAGCATCAACAGTCAGCAGATGGTCTGCATTGCTGCCGGCATCTCCGTCAAGATTGAAATAAGAGTGGTTTGTCATATTCACGATAGTAGGCTTGTCCGTTTCCGCTTCATAACGGATATCAATGGCATTGTCATCTGTCAGCTTCATCAAGACTTTGCAAGTGATATTTCCAGGGAAGCCTTCTTCACCGTCTTTTGCGACATAAGTAAGTTCCACTTCCTGGGGATTCGACTGCACTGCATCAAACACGCGATACTGGAAACCTTGCGGGCCACCGTGCAGGCAATGCCCGTAGTTATTGCGAGGCAATTGATATTCAACGCCGTCCAACGTAAATTTACCTTGATTGATACGGTTTGCATAACGACCGATACTAGCTCCAAAATCGGAAGGCTTACTGATGTAATCCTGAATAGAATCAAACCCCAACACTACGTCACGCATCTGTCCGTCCTTATCGGGAACCATTACGGAAACGATACGCCCACCGAAGTTTGTAATGCAAACTTCCATATTGTCCTTATTACGCAAAGTAAACAAATCGGTTTTCTTTCCGTCCACTTCCGTCTGGAATTTACTCTGCAACAACCCGGATTCTGTAGCCTTTTCAGCTTTTGGCGTACAAGCCGCCATCAAAAGGGCGGCAACTCCCCATACACATAATTTTCTCATGTTCTTTCGTTTTATTCAGTTAGTTTATTCTCAATTATCTGGATAAAGTCTATGCCACAAAGGTGGGAAATCTTCTATAAATAAAAGATTAATTATTAACCAATAAATAACAGAAACTAACCAAAACCACTACGAATCTAAACATTTCGCGTTTTTTACGCGATATATATTATAAGACAGGAACGCTATGAGAACGCCACTTATAAGGTTAGAAACAGTCATCTATTTTATCGGTTGAGCCAAGGCTCCGGATTCAGTTTCTCTTTTTCCCGTCGCAACTGGAAGTGCAATACTGTCCGTCCATTATCCATTCCGTCAGAGAATACTTGTCCTATGGATTGCTTCGTTTTCACAGTATCACCGGTTTTCACAGAGGCCGATGAAAGGTTACAATAAACGGAAATGTAGTTGCCGTGACGGATAAGCACATTGAATAATCCGTTCAACTGGAATACGGCTGCTACTTTACCATCGAAGATGGCACGTGCCTGTGCACCCGGTTTTCCCTGAATATCTATCCCCTTATTATCCAACTTCACATTGCGCAAACCTTCCACTGCATATTGTCCGTAATGGCTGGTGATGATATAAGCACCGGAGATAGGCATGGGAAGTTTTCCACGGTTGGCGGCAAAGTTACCGGATAGTTCCCGGTCTGCCTTGCTCATGGTGTAGGCTTCCAGAGGTTTTGAGTTTGTTTTTGCTGCTGTCCCCGCTCCGGAAGACCGGCTTTCCTTACCCTCCGCCTTCCTGCGTGCAGCCGCTTCGCGGCGGGCTTCCTCTTGTGCACGCTTGCGGGCACGTTCTATTTCTTCAGCGATTAGCTTATCAATACGGGCATTCAGTTGGTTTGCCTCTCTACGTTTCTTATTAATCTCATTTTGAAGGCCTTTCTGTTTCTTTTGCAGATTGGCTACCAAGGTTCGTTTTTCTTTTTCCTGAGCTTCCAGTTTCACCTTTTCGCCTTCACGTTCTTTCAGCAGATTCTCCTTGGCTGCTTTCACCTGTTGGCGTTCAGCTTTTTTCTTGCGTATCTGTTCTTGCTTCTTCAGGATTTCTTCTCCTTGCAAACGTTGATAAGTGGCATATTCACGTACATAGCGCATACGTCGGTACGTCTGTCCCAGATTCTTGGCTGAGAAGATGAACATTAATTTTTCCTCTATTGATTTATTCTTATACAGGTATTGGACAGAAGCTTCATATTTCTTCTTCTTTTCTTTCAAATCCTTCTCCAGTGCCCGCAACTGGCGTTCCAAGGAGTTTAACTCACGTTCAATGGCATCCACATCATTGTTTATAGCCAGAATATAACGTTTCCGTTCCTCAATCTGTCCGGTCAATGCAGCCAGGCTATTCAGTTGGCTGCCTACATCCTTCTTTGTATCCTTCAATATAGATTCCGACTCGGCAATCTGCTTTTGCAGCGCGCCGCGCTTACTTTCCAACTCACGAATCAACTTATTCGACTGAGCGGAAAGCGGAACTGCCAACCACAGGCAACTGACAAGAATAACAAAGAAGCGTTTCATCATAACAAGGCCGTCAGCATTTTTACTAATTCTTCCAAAGGAACTTGCCGGTATTTAGCAGTAAGTTCCGTAGGAGTCATGGAGAATTCTTTCGTGGAAAACTCATAAAGTTGCACTTTCGCCTTTTCCAGTGAAGGGATTCCTACATCTTTTCCCGTCAGTTCTGTTTTCCCGCCGGGCAGGGACGCATCCATCAATATCTTTTCCAAACGGGAGAACTCCGCGTTCTTCGGTAACATACCTTTCAATTCTTCTTTAGTCGCACGGACAAATCTCCTGTTCATCCGGTCTACCAACAATACTTCATCGGGAGTGATTTCGATACGGGCTACTTCCGTACGCAGAATAGGCATCAACAAGGAGACTTGTACCCGTTCATGGGTTTTCATCTTCATTGTTCCTCCTACGGACATGCTTCCTCCTTTTTTATTGGGAATAGTCAGTTGAAGTCTGGAAGTCAGATAACTGGATACAGGAGCCTTTGTTTCCGAAGTCGCCAAACGTTTGGAACTCTTACAACCAGCCAATACGACTACAACCAACAATAGATAAACGAACCTTTTCATTCTGCAATATATTTCTTCTTTTCTATTTTCTGTTTCAATGTTTTCGACTCACGACCCATTTCCAACGCCTGTTTCCAGTATTTCAGCGCACCTTCGACATCGCCGGTCATAAAGTAAATATCTCCGCAATGCTCCACAATCACATCACTTTTCTCCCCGTCACTCTTCATCGCATTATCAATGTAGATACGTGCCTCGGCATAATTTCCTTTTTCAAAAAGAATCCAGGCATAAGTATCAAGATAAGTCGAATTATTGGGTTCGGCCTTTACAGTTTTGTAGCTCATTTCTTCCGCCTTATCCAAATCACGTCGTTCTACCGACAGGTAATAAGCATAATTATTCAATGCGCCGATATTGGAAGGATTGTACACCAAAGCCGAATCATAGGCGGCATAGGCTTCCGACATCTGTTTCTTCGTATGATAAATATCACCCATTATCGAGTAAAAATCCGAAATAACTTCTTTTCGTGTATCAGGTGTGATATGTTCCAGCGCCCTGTTACAAACACTTAACACACTATCTGTCTGTTCAGCCTGATGATAGGCAATTGCCAGATAATAATACAATTCCAAAGCATCAGGAGTAGCCTCGATACCCGGCTCACAAACTTTTATAATCTGTTTATAATCTTCTTTTTTCACAGCGGCACTGACTAGCATCAAGCGGGCAGCCTTGTTAGTCGGGTCTAAATCAACCACCTGTTCTAAGACAGGGACAGACTCCTGCTCCATATTCTTCGACAGCAGATACTGCGCATAAAGCATCGGGACTTGCGGGTCATCCTGTTCCTGCTTCATCATCCGGTCAAACAAAGCAATCACTTGGGTACTGTCTTTAGCCGATGACTGTTCATTTTCCACAATTATCTGACGCATGACATTGATTTTCGTATCAGGAGTCACCTTCTTGTTCAGCAGCAGTGTATCCAGTTGTTGCTGATACAGTTCTTTTTGCCCGGTCTGTTCATAATAAGAAGCCATCGAGAAAAGAGCCATCGGATTGTCCGGCTCTGCCGCCAGCACTTTCTGATACGCTGCATAGGCTTCCTCTTTCTTTCCATTTTGAAGATACACATCACCCAGAATTACCTGATAACGCATATCCATCGGATATTCCTGCACCAGGCTCTCAATTTCCTGAAACGCTTTCTTGTCATCTTTCATCTGAAGATAAATACGGAATTTCTCCATAGACAACTGTTCATTCTTGCCCAACCGTTTCTCCAGACGGTTCAATGTGGAAATCACCTCATCATACTTCTCCTGACGGCTGTAAATATCAAGCAGACTGAACAAAGGGTCTTGTTTTGCCGGGAAACGGGTGACCATACTTTCGAGCAAAGTCACTGCCTTATCCAGTTCATTCTGTTGCTGATACAAGCTAACCAATCCTTGGCTATACCAGAAATTGTCGGGAGCGTAAGCTACCGCTTTCTCCAAAGCAGCCTGACCTTGCGGTACCTGGCGGAGAAACATATAATACTGGGAAACCTCGTAAAGCGCAGAGGAAGCACTTGGATTAATATCCAGACAATGCTGCAACAAGCCAAAAGCCGCATCGTATTCTTTCTTTTCCTTCATCCGCATGGCTTCCAGAAAGAAGTAGTCATACTTCCGCTGTTGTTCGGCAGTCACCTGTACTTGTGGAAGGAAAGAAACTCCCTCACCTGTCGCGGACTTCGCCGTACGTCCTGTACGTGTCGTTCCGCATGAAGCCAGTACCCAAACTGCGACCAGCAGCCATCCTATTTTTATCTTCATTTTATTTTCTTGATTTAAGCATTCATCATACTCCGGTATGACCGAAGCCACCTGCTCCCCGTTCCGTCTCATCCAGCACTTCCACTTCCTGCCATGTCGGCTGCTCATGCTTTGCTATCACCATTTGGGCGATACGTTCACCATCTTCAATCACAAAAGTTTCAGATGAAAGATTGACTAAGATAATACAGATTTCTCCCCGATAATCCGCGTCGATTGTTCCCGGTGAATTAAGTACGGAAATACCCTTCTTGATAGCCAGGCCGCTACGGGGACGGATTTGTGCTTCAAATCCCTTCGGGAGAGCAATATATAATCCTGTCGGCACCAGGCAACGTTGTAGCGGTTCCAATGTGATAGGTTCGGAAAGATTAGCGCGGATATCCATTCCTGCAGACAATTCAGTGGCGTAAGCCGGAAGCGGATGCTTCGATTTATTGATAACTTGAATATTCATAAATGCAT
>OGJZ01000471.1_pt1 | contig 48515 bp, 37 predicted proteins | sample 1572321 | NCBI WGS metagenome assembly OGJZ01 (sample SAMEA2582086, study PRJEB24529) | metagenome | biome: Human gut stool | place: China | collected 2011 | reverse complement strand
CATCTGCGGTGCCATGTTCGGGGATAAGTTAAGCCCGCTCTCCGATACGACGAATCTTGCCCCGGCTGTTGCGGGCGCGAAACTCAACGATCACGTGCGGTCCATGTTATGGACAACGCTGCCGACCTTTGTGATCAGCCTGGTCCTGTTTGTCATTCTCGGGATCAGTCAGACCTCCGGTGGTTATGAAGAGGGAAACCTTCTTGTCTACACGGAGGCACTTCAGGGAGAATTTAAACTTGGTCTTGTGACATTGATCCCGGCGGCGGTTATCATTGTCCTGCTCTTATGTAAAGTCAACGCGATCGTATCCCTGGGACTGTCCTCGGTGTGCGCCGGTGCGGTTGCGTTCTTCTGCCAGGGCGCGACGCTCCAGAGCATCATCCGTGTTGCTTACAACGGCTATACGACCCAGATTGAGGAGGCTGTTCTGAAAACGATCTTAAACCGTGGCGGTATGAGCAGCATGCTGCAGTATGTGGCGATCATCTGTTTCGCGGTCGGAATGGGCGGCATGCTGGACAGGCTGGGTGTTCTTGACAACATCCTGCGCGCGATCACCGGACGGATTAACAGCGATGGCGGCCTGATCTTCGCGACGCTCCTCGTCGGTTATATCACAAGCCTGATCAGCTGTTCCCAGCCGATGTCCCATGTCCTGACCGGAAACATGATGAAACCGTTGTTTAAGGAGAGAAAGATTGCCCCGGAGATTTTATCGAGAAGCCTGGAGGATGCGGGAACGCTCTCTGGACCGATGATCCCGTGGCATGGGTACTGCGTATACATGGCGGGAACGCTCGGCGTCGCATGGTCTGCGTTCTTCCCATATCTGTTCCTGTTATATCTGACTCCGTTTTTCAGCATCTTTTACGGCTTTACCGGAATCTCGATCCGGCATGTGGAGGATGAAAACGAACAGAAGCAGGGATGAAGCGCGGAAGGGAAAAAGGAGAGAAAATCATGATGGAGACAAAACTTGTACTTCTCGGTACCGGAACGCCGAACGCGTGCCCGGATGCCAGCGGTCCGTCCTCTGCGGTCGTTGTTGGCGACCGGGCGTACCTCGTTGATTTCGGTCCGGGGGTCGTCCGCCAGGCGGCGAAGGCATACCGGAACGGGATCGACGCGTTTCGCCCGGACAGGCTGGTGACCGCGTTCTGCACACACCTGCACACGGATCACACGGCAGGATACCCGGACCTGATCTTTACCCCATGGGTCCTGGAGCGGAAAGAACCACTCCGGGTATTTGGACCGAAAGGGATCCGGGATATGACAGAGCATTTGCTAAAGGCCTACAAGGTGGATATTGATTTCCGGATCAACGGTTTTGAAAAGGCAAATGAAGTGGGATACCGGGTGGAAACACAGGAAATAAATTCCGGAGTTATCTACCGGGATGACCGTGTGACGGTCGAAGCCTTCCCGGTGAGCCATGGGACGCTTGAGAGCTATGGCTTCAAATTTACGACGCCGGACCGGGTGATCGTGATCAGTGGGGATACCGCGCCGCTTGAGATCGTTGCGGAAAAGGCAAAGGGCTGTGATATTCTTCTCCATGAAGTAGAATACACGGCAGGTCTTGCCGCGAGGGAACCGAAGTGGCAGAAATACCATCGGGAGGTTCACACCCTGAGTGTGGATCTTGCAGAGATCGCGAAGAAGGCAGGACCAAAGCTTCTCGTCACATACCACCGGATCTATCACATGGAGATCCAGGACAACACGGTGGATGTGGGAGTCGAGATGGCGAGAAGAAACGAGGCGATCCTTGAGGAGATACGGAATGCCGGTTACGAAGGTCCTGTGGTGAATGGAATGGACCTGGATGTCTTTTAGAAAACAGGCACTGACGTGCCAAAGATGCGCACTCTTTTTCGTTACAGCCCAATGTCTTAAAAACACCTGACCGCAGCATTGCCAGAAACAGTAGTAAGCAGTATAATGATATTTAATAAAAAACGAAGAGGACAGGCAAAACCACAGTTCAGGCTGGACCGGGACGGGAAAGGGCGCGCAAACCTACCGGAGGGCTGGCTTGACGATTATATGCTTCCACAGTATAATTATACGTAACAGCGTTGCCGCCGGAAGGCGGCGTGCCCGTTTAGTATCTGAAAGAGAGGAACCTGATATGCCGGATCTCTATTTTTTTCTTTGACGGTTATCAATTGTTTTGTCCTTGGGTTCATGTGTATGATCGTCAATTTCAGTGAAACGCTGTTTCCGAGACAGAGAAGGACTTTTCTGCTGACCTTCATCCTGATCGGCGTGATCTCAGTCCTTGAGCTGGTTACCGTGATCGTGGATGGGACTCCGGTAAGACTCCGCCCGGTCAATATCATGGCAAAGTACCCTGATCTCAGTGCTCTATTACATCTACTGCAATGAAATGTGGAACCAGCTGGATGGATTGACGGGACTCTTAAGCCAGAAGAGCTATCTGAACCGGACACTGAACCTCCAGCCGGAGGATAAGATGCTGATCGTCCTCGACCTCGACAATTTTAAGTACATCAACGATACATACGGTCATCAGGCGGGGGACCAGTGCCTGAAGGTGATCGCGGAATGTCTGAAAAAGGCGTATTCCCGCTATGGAAACTGTTACCGGATTGGCGGAGATGAGTTCTGCGTCCTGTTCAGGAAACCGGAGAAGGAAAAATACTGCAGGGAGAAATTTTACTGGATCATAGAAAAACAGAAAAAATCGCTGCATATGCTCCCAGGTGCCTCATACGGCAGTGCCCTGATCGAGGAGCAGGAGAGCATTTCCGACACAAAAGCGCGCGCGGACGCGAATATGTATGCGAATAAAAAAGCACGGAAACAGGCAAGGTGGCCGGGGCGGATGAAAAGGATGGAATACATGCAGGACCTTGTTGCGTTGAATAGAAAGAAAAGGACAGGATGGGGCAGGCGCTCTGTAATCTTTGGAGCCGTTATGCTCCTTCTCTGCACTCCGGGTCTGGCAGGCTGTCAGAATGGGGAAACGGCGGTTTCCGAAAAGGAGCGATCAAGGCGGGCATGAACGGTCATATCGCAAAACTGACCGATGAGGCGGTCATCCGGAAGCATCTGGAACAGATCTTTTAAAAGATAGGAGCAGGAAATGGACTTATACAGAATTATCCTTGTGGATGACGAGGAGGAAGTGCGTAAGAGCATTATCCGCAAGATCGACTGGCAGGCGGTTGGATTTACCGTTGTCGGGGACGCGGAGAATGGGGAGGACGCGTTGGAGAAGATCGAAGCCTTAGAGCCGGACGTGGTCCTCACGGATATCCGGATGCCATACATGGACGGGCTGACGCTTGCGGAGAAGATCCGCCAGAGGTATCCATCGATGAAGATCGTCATTTTTTCCGGATATGATGATTTCGATTATGCGAAGCGCGCGATCAAGCTGAATGTGACGGAGTATATTTTAAAGCCCGTGAATGTGGAGGAGCTGACGGCGATCCTGAGGAGGATCCAGGAGAGCCTCGACGAGGAGATCGAGCAGAAGCGCGATGTGAGCCTTCTGCGGGAAAACTACAGACGCAGCCTGCCGATCCTGCGCGAGCAGTTCCTAAAGGATCTTGTGAGCCACCAGATGGACGGGAAAACGGTCAATGACCGCCTGGAACAGTACGATATCCCACTTGCGGGAGCGAAAAAGTGGATCTCCATTGCGGTGAAAGCGGAAATTTCCGAAGTGTCAGGGGAGCTGATCCTTCCGCTCCACGAGGAGCGGGAGCTGATCCCGATCTCTGTGATGCAGATCCTTGAGGAGAACCTGAAACCGTACTGCAGATTCTCCCTGTTCTCGTTCTCCGGGGCGGCTGACGCGGAGATCGCCGGGATCGTGGCGATCGATGAGAACAACTCCCAGACCAGCATGATCGACATCTTAAGCGATATCTGCAAGGAGATCCGGAAGATCTTGATGATCCCGGTAACGATCGGGATCGGGCACAGCCGGACGGAGCTCGGTCTGATCTGTGAGTCCTTCCGGTCAGCGCTCGATGCCTTGGGCTACTGCGCAATTGTCGGGAGCGGCAGTACGATCTACATCAACGATGTGGAGCCGGTGAACACCGGAAAGCTCCAGTTTACCGCGGAGGACGAGTCTGCCCTCATCCAGGCGGTAAAATTCGGTCCGGAGGAGAAGATAAGGTCCGTGGTATCCGGGATCATCGGAAGGATGTCTGACGCGAAGGTCCATGCGCGGCAGTACCAGACCTACATGTTCAGCACCGCGAACTGTCTGGTCCAGCTCATCCAGCAGTACGACCTGGAGATGGGAGTGCTTTTTGGGGATACCGGGATGGGGACGGACCCGTTTATGATGATCCGGCAGGTGATGAACCGGGAGAAGTTCTCAAAATGGCTTCTTGAGGCGGCACTCAGGATCAACGGGGCGATGGACCAGGAGCGTGACAATACGACGCGCCAGAGCATGGAGCGCGCGAAGCGGTATATCATGGAGAATTACCAGGATCCGGACTTGTCTGTGGAGCAGGTCTGCCGGACGCTGCACATGAGTCCCGCCTATTTTTCGACGATGTTCAAAAAAGCGACGGGGCAGACCTATATCGGTTACCTGACGGATGTGCGTCTCAATAAGGCTGTGGAGCTGTTGAATAAGACGGATGACAAGACCTATGTGATCGCGGCAAAGGTCGGCTACCAGGAACAGAATTATTTCAGCTACGTATTTAAGAAAAAATTCGGCGTTTCACCGACGAAATTCAGAGGAAGCCGGTCGTAGGGCCGGCGGGGGAGAGAGGTATGAAACCGGAAAATGAGGGCAGCTTTTTCAAACGGACCAGCATCCGCTATATGATCTTCGTCTACTTTACGGTGACAGCCCTGGCGGCGAGCATCTTTATCGGACTGTCCCTGTACAGCCGGATGTCAAAGCAGATGTCGGATACGATGCAGGAGGAGAACCAGATCCTGATCGACCAGCTGAACCGGTCTGTGGATGTGTGGCTCCGCGGAATCATGAAGCTTTCGGACACCACATACTACGGGATCGTAAAAAACACGAATCTGAGGAATGAGAGTGTCAACAAAGAGATGACGCTTCTCTACGACAACAACAAGGATAATGTCGAGAATATCGCCCTGTTTTCCAGAGACGGAGAGCTTTTGGAGGCCGTTCCCGCCACGAGACTCAAGACGGGGGTAGATCCGGCAGCGGAACCGTGGTTTGAGGCGGCACTGAAAAAGACGGAGAATCTTCACTTCTCAGTCCCGCATGTCCAGCGGGTGTTCGACGCGGGGGAGAACCAGTACCGTTGGGTGATCTCGGCGGCGCGCGCGGTGGAGATCACGGAGGGCTCGTCCACGGAGCAGGGCGTTCTCCTCATCGACATCCGCTATGACAGCCTGGAACAGCTGTTTGACGGGATCACCCTGGGAAACGGCGGCTATGTCTATCTTCTCGGCGCGGATGGGGAGCTGATCTACCATCCGCAGTCCCAGCTGATCTACTCCGGGCTCGAGGATGAGAACCTTGAGGCGGCAGCGGAATACAGGGACGGGATCCATCAGGAGGAATATAAAGGAAAGGGGCGTGCCGTGACGGTCAAGACGGTCGGCTATACCGGCTGGAAGATCGTCGGGGCGGCGGCACTCGGCGGCGCATCCTTAAACGCGTTGAAGACAAGGATCCTGATCGTGTTTATTGTTGCCTTTGTCGTATTCATCCTCGCGGTCATCAATGCTTACATTTCCACGAGGATTACGACACCGATCGAAAAACTGGAGCGTTCTGTGAACGGGATTGAGGCGGGCAATCTGGAAACGGAAGTCTATGTGGGCGGTTCCTATGAGATCCGTCACCTCGGCACCTCCATCCGGAACATGACGACCCAGATCCGGCATCTGATGGATGACATCGTGGCGGAGCATGAATCCAAGCGGAAAAATGAATTTGATGTCTTACAGTCGCAGATCAACCCGCATTTCCTTTACAACACCCTCGATATCATCGTCTGGATGATCGAGAATGAGAAACAGGCGGACGCGGTGAAGGTCGTGACGGCGCTCGCCAGATTCTTCCGGATCAGCTTAAGCCGTGGGAAGAGCATTATTCCCGTTCGGGATGAGCTGGAACATGTGAGAAACTATCTGATGATCCAGCACATGCGGTTTAAGAACCGTTTTACTTATGAGATCGAGGCGGATGAGGATGTCATGGAGCTCGCGAGCGTGAAGCTGATCCTCCAGCCGCTCGTGGAGAATGCGGTCTATCACGGAATGGAGTTTATGGACGGCGATGGGGAGATCCGCATCCGGGTGTACCGGGACGGGGATGATCTTTATATGAAGGTCTCCGACAACGGACTCGGGATGACGAAGGAACAGGTGGAAGGCATGTTCATGGATAAGCCGCATGTGAAGTCTGGAAGTGGCTCCGGGATTGGGGTGCGGAACGTCAATGAGCGGATCCGGCTGTATTTTGGACAGGAATACGGTCTGTCCATCGAATCCGAGCTCGATGAGGGGACGGTCGTGACGATCCACATGCGGGCGGTGCCTTACGCTGAGACTGCAGAGGGGGAAAAGATCCATGTCAAATAGAGAAAAAATCAGTTGGTGTGCCGGCGTCCTTCTCCTTGTGGCGCTCTATCTGCTGTCGTCCACGGATCTGATCATCAAGGAGAAAAAGAGGGAGATCTGCCGGATCTCCGTCATCATAGACAACGTGAATGACAACTATTATGGGAGCTTCCGCGCGGGCATGGATATGGCGGAGAAGAAGTATCAGGCGGATGTCAATTTCATCACGCTGTACGCGGAAAACGATGAGGAACAGCAGGAAGAACTGATCGTCCGTGAAATAAAGGACGGAGCGAATGCGATCATCCTTGCACCGGTCCGCGAGGATCTCGCGGTCATGAAGCTCGATGAGATCTCGCCAGGCTGCCCGGTGATCTTTCTTGGTCCCACGGCGATCAACAGCTCGGTGGCGTGCTCCATCTCTGTGGACCGCTACGAGATGGGACGGACGCTTGGGGAGAAGATTGCGGAGAGCGAGGATCCGGCTGTGCCGGTATGCCTGTTCTCCGAGGGAATGGAGTACACGGGGAACCTTGACGCGTATGACGGGATCCGCTCTGTGCTGGACCCCGCCGGTTTTACCGTACGTCTGATCGAGAAAAAGTCAGAGGACACATACCGCAAGGCTATCGAGGAAACGGTATATCCGGAGAGCGGTGATTTTATGGCGGTCGGGATGGATGTTGGTGCCTTATCCGAGCTTGCGGATATCCTGGAGGGCAGCAGTGTGTACCGGGAGCATGTGACGGCCCTTTACGGGATCGGGAGCACGACGGCGCTCTTAAACCAGCTCGACCGGGGGATCGTCAAGGGTCTGATGGCATGGAACCGGTTCGACGAGGGGTATTTAAGTGTTGAAAAGGCGGTTCAGGCAGCTGGGGGAGAGTGGAAGGAAAAACGGATCACATTGACACCGGAGTATATCGACGGGGAGATCTTAAGGAGTGGGATTTTCGAAAAGATGCTATATCCGATGGAATAGGGGGGAGGCAGGTATGAAAAAGGGAAATGTTCTGATCCTTGCCATTGCGGCGACGGCGCTTCTCGGGGGAAGCGCCTGGCTGTACGCGAAAAAGACCGGAGGGCATGAGGAAAAAAAGACGTCCCTGCGGATCGGTGTCCTGTTATACCGCGGGGATGACACGTTCATCGGCACTCTCCGGAATTCCATGGAGCAGGCGGCGAAGGAATATGAAAAAGAGACCGGGGTCCGCGTGACGCTGGATGTCCGGGATGCGAAGAGAAATCAGCTCACGCAGAACAGCCAGGCGGAGCGCATGATCGACCTTGGCTGCGACGTGCTCTGCGTCAATATGGTGGACCGTTCTGCCGCGTCCGGCGTGATCGATCAGGCCATGGAGTCGGATATTCCCATTGTCTTTTTCAACCGGGAGCCGGTCGCGGAGGACATGAACCGCTGGGAGAAACTGTACTATGTAGGGGCGGACGCAAAGGAGTCCGCGGTGCTGGAGGGGCAGATCCTCGTGGACGCCTACCAGAAGAATCCGTCAACCCTTGACCGGAACGGGGACGGGGTTGTTTCTTATGTCCTCCTTGAGGGGGAGACGAACCACCAGGATTCCCTGATCCGCACGGAGTGGTCCATCGAGACTCTGAAGGACGGCGGTGTTCCGATCGAGAAGATCACAGGCGGGATCGCAAACTGGGAGAGAAACCAGGCCTCCGCCCTCATGGAACAGTGGCTTTCGGATTATGGGAATAAAATCGAGCTTGTGCTCTGCAACAATGATGACATGGCTATTGGTGCGATTGATGCCATCGAGCGGGCGGGGATCGTCGCCGGGACGATCAAGCTTGTCGGGATCGACGGGACACCGGCCGGTCAGGAGGCGTTCCGCGAGGGAAAACTCTTTGGGACGGTTGAGTCCAGCAAGGATATCTACGCGAAGAGAATCTTCGATACGGCGGAGGAGCTCGCAATGGGAAAAGAGGTGACCCAGGAAAAATATTTCTGGTGTCCCCAGCATATCATTGCTAACTGACATCATTTTTTACAGGCATGCGCCGCCTCGCGCATGCCTGTACTGTTATATTTAAGCTGATTTCTGCCATGATATGACAAAAAATTGTGGTTTTTTTACAGGAATCAAAGAATTTTAATAATTTATCATAAAAAATAGTATGGAAAAATGCACAAAGGCAGGCTATAATGAATTCATCGTTAAGGAAAAATGCCTAAACGGTCAAAATTATTTTTTGAATGGGAGGATTCAAAACATGAGAATGACAAAGAAAGTAACAGCAATGGCACTGGCTTCCATGATGGCCCTGTCTTTAGCAGGATGCGGAGGAAGCTCTTCCACAACAGCAACAACAGCAGCAGCTACTGAGGCAGCAAAAGAGACAACAGCAGCAGCTACCGAGGCAGCAAAAGAAGCTGCAACAACAGCTGCAGCCGCAGCAGCAACCACAGATGTAGCAGACAAGAAAGTCGGCATCAGCATCTACAAGTTCGATGATAACTTCATGACTCTTTACAGAACAGAGTTAGTTCGCTACTTAACAGAGGACCTTGGATTCAAGGCTGAGAACGTAGTCGTTCAGGATGGTAAGGGCGATCAGGCAGAGCAGACAAACCAGATCCAGAACTTCATCACTCAGAAATATGACGTTCTGATCTTAAACCTTGTACAGGCTTCTTCCGCACCGGAGATCACAGATATGTGTAAAGAAGCTGGTATCCCGGTTGTTTACATCAACCGTGAGCCGGACGCAGCAGAAGAAGAGAGATGGGAATCTGAAGGTCTTAACGCTACATACGTAGGATGTGACGCAAGACAGTCCGGTACATACCAGGGCGAAGAGATCCTTGAGACTGCAAACAAGGGTGATATCAACGGCGATGGCAAAGTTTCCTACATCATGATCCAGGGTGATCCGGAGAACGTAGATGCTCAGTACAGAACAGAGTTCTCTGTTAAGGCTCTTACAGACGCAGGAATGGAAGTTGAGGAGCTCTTAAAACAGCGTGGTGACTGGGATCAGGCTAAGGCTCAGCAGATCGCACAGGACGCTTTAAACCAGTACGGCGACAAGATCGAGGTTATCTTCTGCAACAACGATGCTATGGCACTTGGTGCATTACAGGCAATCGAGGCAGCAGGACGTAAAGTTAACGAGGATATCTACCTTGTAGGCGTTGACGCTCTGACAGAGGCTGTTCAGAACGTAATCGATGGCAAGCAGACAGGTACTGTATTCAACAACCACTTCGCACAGGCTCAGGCTGCAAGCGATATCGCTGTTAAGTTCTTAAGCGGCGAGAAGGTTGATGCTGTCAACATGGTCAACTACGAAAAGGTTACTAAGGATAACGCTCAGGAAATCCTTGATATGTTAAAGTAATTGATACTGTAACAAATGAGAACCGGGTGTGTCTGGCACACCCGGTTCTCTGAACTTAAAACTTAAAAAAATATGCCACCCGGAGATGCGGGGGAGTGTATCTGAAAGGAGTTTTGGGATGGCAGAACAGTACAGACTCGAAATGAGAGGAGTCAAAAAAACCTTCCCAGGTGTTAAGGCACTTGACGGAGTAAATTTACGGGTCCGCCCCGGAACGGTCCACGCACTGATGGGAGAAAACGGTGCCGGAAAATCGACACTGATGAAATGTCTTTTCGGAATTTACAAAATGGATGAAGGCGAAGTTTATATTGACGGTGTAAAGACCGAAATCGCAAACCCGGACGACGCGCTTCACAAAGGACTTGCCATGGTTCATCAGGAGCTTCAGCCGATTCCTGAGCGCTCCATCGCTGAGAATATGTATCTTGGACGGTATCCGATGAAAAACTACGGACCGGTCAAGGTCGTTGATCATGCGACGATGAACAAAGAAGCTGAGAAATGGCTTCGGGATGTCAAGATGGATTTTGACCCGAAAGCAAAACTCGGCACATTATCAATCGGACAGATGCAGTCAGTAGAGATCGCAAAAGCGGTCAGCCAGAGTGCAAACCTTGTAATTCTGGATGAGCCGACCTCCTCACTGACTGATAACGAGGTAGAAGCATTATTCCGGATCATCAGAGACCTGAAATCCAGAGGTGTTTCTATGATATATATCAGCCACAAGATGGCTGAGATCCGCCAGATCTCCGACGATATCACGATCATGCGCGACGGTACATACGTTGGAACCTGGGCGATCGAGGATATCTCCGATGAGGAGATCGTAAAACAGATGGTTGGACGTGAATTAAATAACGTCTATCCGCCGAAGGATGATTACCGGACGGATGAGACGGTCTTAAAGGTCAGCCACCTGACAAGTATTCTGCCGAATTCCTTCAAGGACTGCTCTTTTGAATTAAAGAAAGGTGAGATCCTGGGCTTTGGCGGACTGGTAGGAGCGCAGAGAACCGAGCTTATGGAAGCGATCTTTGGAATGCGCCACATTGAGAGCGGTACCGTGGAGATCCTCGGAAAAGAGACTCACATCAAGAGACCGCAGGATGCGATCAACAGCTCCGTCGGAATGATCACAGAGGATCGACGCGGAAACGGTATCTTCGGATGCCTGAGCATCGATGACAATACTGCGATCGCTTCCTACAAGAATTACACCCATATGGGTAAGATCAACAAAAAAGAAGTCGATGCGGTCGTAAAGGACAGCATTGCGAAATTAAAGATCAAGACACCGAGCGGAAAGACGCTGATCCAGTCTCTCTCCGGTGGCAACCAGCAGAAAGTAATTATCGCAAGATGGCTTGCAAACAATCCTGATATCCTGATCATGGATGAGCCGACCCGTGGTATCGACGTCGGAGCCAAATACGAGATTTATCAGATCATGATCGATCTCGTAAAACAGGGCAAATCCATCATTATGATCTCGTCGGAAATGCCGGAGTTGATCGGTATGTCCAACCGAATCATCGTAATGTGCAACGGTCACATCACCGGTGAGGTGGAAGGAGAAGACGCAACTCAGGAGAAGATCATGTCCTTTGCCACAAAATTCACTTTAAGCGGCAAGGAAAACAAGTAGATTACAGGGAGGTTCAGTCATGACAGCGAAAAAAGTAAGTGCAAAAGATTTCCTTATCAATAATGGAATCATCGTCGTTCTTTTATTACTTGCAGTATTTACTGCGATCAAGCAGCCTACATTCTTTTCACGCGGCAACTTAATCAACATCGCATTAAACGTAGCTCCGCGATTCATCATCGCCTGCGGTGTATCCGGATGTTTAATTACAAAAGGTACAGACCTTTCCGCAGGACGTATGGTTGGTCTTTCTGCCTGCTTAGCAGGTACCTTACTTCAGAAGCCGGATTACAGCGGCAAGTTCTTCCAGAACCTTCCGGATTTCGGAAATGCCTGGGGCTTATGGGTTCTCGCGGTTCTTCTGATCTGTGTGGCAATTTGCTGTATCTTTGGTTTCATCAATGGCATCGTAATTTCTTACTTACAGGTTCCGGCCTTCATCGGAACACTTGGTATGCAGCTTATCGTTTACGGTGTCTGCCTTGTTTACACAAACGCGACTCCGATCGGTGGTTATCATAACGCATACACAGCAGTAGCAAAAGGAAAACTCTTTGGCGCGATCCCGTTCCTGTTCCTGATCGCCCTTGCGGTTGGTCTTGTTATGTGGTTCATCTATAACATGACTCCTCATGGAAAATATATGTATGCGATCGGCGGCAACGAGCAGTCCGCAGAGGTTTCCGGTGTAAACACTAAGAAGACAAAGATCATCATCTACATGACAGCAGCAGCGCTCTACGCACTGGGCGGCTTCCTTGTAGGAGCAAAATCCGGTGGTTCCTCCGTCAATATGGGCCAGGGCTGGGAGCTTGAGGCCATCGCAGCCTGCACCATCGGCGGTGTATCCGTAAACGGTGGTATCGGACGTATCTCTGGTGTTCTTATCGGTGTTCTTGTATTCGAGATCTTAAAGACCTGCTTACAGTACCTTGGTGTTGATACAAACTACCAGTACATCGCACAGGGTATCGTTATCGTAGTTGCGATTGCACTCGATATCAGAAAGTACATTGCAAAGAAGTAATAGACTGACTGTTTCGGTACAGTTAAAAAACGGGCGGAGGACGAGTTCCAACGCCCGTTTTTGTGCACTGTGGGTTTTAGCAGCCTGCCACATGGAAAGAAAGCTGGAGCGGTTTGATAAAACCTGCACCGGGAGAGTGGAGGTGAAGGAATGGAAGAAGAGATTGAGAAGGTCAGCGGAATCGGAACAGTGACCGAAGCCGCAGAAAAGGCTGTGGAGGCCTTTGGTGAGAAGACTTTAGAAGAACTCACTGAAGAGAATAAACGGCTGCAGGAGGAAAATGAGCGCCTGAAGAACAGATCCATAAAAGAACGGATGTACGATAAGATCAATGTGTCGGTGCGGACCATTGATATCTTTATCGGGTGCATGTGCGTATTGTTTGTGGCTGTTGTGGTGATGGGGATGCTGAAGTAAGAGAGTGAAGCGCTGACAGAGATCATGCCCGCTGCAGCCTAAACATTCAACGACAGGAAAAGATCCTGATGCCAGAAACTGAAACTATCGAAGTGGATAACAAAAAAGCTCTGGAGAACGATATGAGAAAGGTTCTCCAGGGCTTTTCTTTGTCTTGTCTGCTGATTCCCTAAAGAGGAAAATTACAGCAGGAGTCTTATTTCTTATAAAGAATTCTGATGGAATTCAGCACGCAGAGGATCGCGACACCGGGGTCGGCGGATACCGCGAGCCACATGGAGGCGATTCCCATGAGACCTAAGATCATGACAAGAGCTTTTACCGCAAGGGCGAATACCACATTCTGGTTGGAGATCGCGCCTGTGCTTCTCGCGATCTTGATGGCTTCCGAAATGGCATCCATGCTTGATGTCATGAAGACGACGTCGGCGGCCTCGATGGCTGCGTCAGCACCGCTTCCCATAGCTGCGCCCACATCAGCGCCTGCAAGCACCGGTGCGTCGTTGATTCCGTCACCGACGAACATTGCGCTTCCGTTCTCCGCGCGGAGCTTCTGCAAGATCTCGAGCTTATCAGCCGGGAGAAGCTTTGCGTATACATTGTCGATTCCGACCTCGGCGGCTACCGCCTCAGCGGCTGCCTCGCCGTCGCCTGTGAGCATAGCGGAGCGGATCCCCATGGATTTTAAGGACCTGATGGCATCCTTTGCCTCCGGCTTGATCGTATCGGCGATCTGGATCGTTCCTGCAAGCTTTCCGTTTACCGATATATAGACGGTGGTGACAGCACCGTTCTCATCGTAAGCACCGCAGTCCACGTTGAACTCGGTGAGAAGCTTTCTGTTTCCGCAGAGCACTTCGCCCTGGGAGAGCCTTGCATGGATGCCTTTGCCGGAGATCTCCTCGATCTCGGCGGGCTTTTCGATCACAAGTTTCTGATCCTTTGCAGCAGAGACGATGCTGATTCCGATCGGATGAGTAGATGCGGTCTCGCATGCTGCCGCGATCTGAAGGATTTCCTGCTCGGAAGCTGTGCCTGCCGGAAGGATCGTCTGAACCACGAAGTTTCCTTTTGTGATGGTTCCTGTCTTATCCATGACAACCGTTTTTACAGCTTTCAGGTTTTCAAGTGCAATTCCACCTTTAAAGAGGATTCCTTTCTTGGAACCTGCGCCGATCCCGGAGAAGAATGCCAGCGGAACGCTTAAAACAAGGGCACACGGGCAGCTGATTACGAGGAAGGTAAGAGCTGTGTAGATCCAGTGGGACCAGTTTCCTGTAATTAAGGACGGAATGATCGCTGTCGCAGCCGCCAGGGCAACGACGAACGGGGTGTAAACTCGTGCAAATTTCGTGATGAAGCGCTCGGCCTGCGGCTTGCTGGCTGCGGCGTTCTCCACGGAATCGAGGATTCTTGTGACCATGGACTCGGAAAGTTCCTTCTCGACTCTCATCTTTAAGAGACCGGAAGTATTGACGCAGCCGGATGTCAGCTGGCTTCCGACCTTTACCGATACCGGGACCGGTTCACCTGTGATCGGTGACGTATCGATCCGGCTCTCGCCCTCTACGACAACGCCGTCAAGCGGAATGCGGTCACCGGGACGGATCTCTACGATATTGCCGACAACGGCGGAACCGGCCGGAACCTCGCGGACAGTACCATTTTCGTCAAGAAGAACGGTCTCCGGACGAAGATCAACGGCTTCCATGATCTGGCTGCGGCTCTTTTCAACCGCGCGGTGTTCGAATGCTTCACCGACCCGGTAGAAGAGCATAACGCCGACCGCCTCCCCAAACTGGCCGACACAGAAAGCGCCGATGGTCGCGATGCTCATCAAAAAGTTTTCGTCCATCACGTGGCCGGTCTTCATGTTTTTCAGGGCTGTTAAGAGAACTTCCCGTCCAAGGATCAGGTAGGCGATCACAAAGCATATGGCGGAGATCTGCGGCATGGAGTGGGAGAGAAGCTCTCCGACGATGAAGAGCAAGCCTCCGGCGATCAGCTCCGGAAGATCGTGGGCATGCTTGTCGTCACTGTTTGCATCTGCCGGTTTTCCTTCCTCGCGGACCTCGATGATGGTGCCTGGTTCGATCTTGTCTGCAATCTCCTGCATCTTCGGGAGCAGCTTTGTTCCCACGGAAGAGTAGACCCGGAGCTGTCTCGTCGCGAAAGTTAAAATACAGTCATCGACTTCCGGGAGCTCCTGGATTTTTTTCTCGATCTTTGCGGAGCAGTTCGCGCAGTCGATGTTTTTCATCACGTAGACCACACAGGTGGATTTCGGTGCCGGACCGTGGTGGTGTTCGGCGTGCTCATGATGATGATCGTGTTCGGAGCAGCAGCCATCGTCATCGTCGTGATGATGGTGATGTTCACAGCCGCAGTGCTCGTCATCATCATCGTCCTTATGATGGTGATGGTGCCCACAGCCGCAGTGTTCTTCATGCTCGTCATCATGCTCCTCATGACGGTGATGGTGTCCGCAGTCGCAGTGATCTTCATGCCCGTCATCATCATCGTCCTCATGATGGTGATGGTGTCCACAGCCGCAGTGCTCTTCGTGCTCGTCATCATCATGCTCATCGTGATGATGGTGGTGTCCGCAGCCGCAGTGCTCTTCATGCTCGTCATCATGCTCATCGTGATGGTGATGGTGTCCGCAGCAGCAAACCTCTTCGTCCTCGTGGTCTGCTGATTTCTGCTTGGATTTTTCTAATTCCTCCATAGAGTAGACCTCCTCAGAATTATAATTTTTAATTATCATATTAACATATGAACCATCGTTCATATGTTAAATATAGTACAGCTCCATGGGAAATGCAAGACTGTTTTTTAATATTAGGAAAAGAATTAAGAAAATAAGGTGGGAGAGCAGAAAAAAGCTGCCTGGCGATATGCCGCAGGCAGCTTTGGCTATGTACATATAGATATTAGATTTCTTTAAACATCCGCGCCTCGATCAGATGGATTCCGTGAAGGAAACACTCGCAGACCGGAGTCTCAACGCCAAGCTCTTTTCCGAGGCGTACAACCGTTCCGGCGAACATATCGACTTCCGTGCGTTTTCCGACCTCAAGATCCTGAAGCGTTGACGGTTTATTTTCATAAGGAAGATGTCCGAGCGTGTGCTCCTGACGGTCGATCTCATTCTGACCGATATCGATGCCCAACTTATTTGCAATGCGGATCACTTCCCACATGGCCTTGTGGCGGAAGAAATTGGCGTCATCGTTCTTCTGGAATGCTCCGAAGGGAACGCCGAACATGGCGCATGTCATATTCTCGGCAACGTTGCACATGAACTTGAACCAGATTCCTTTTAACATATCTGCATCGATCTTGTAGTCGATCCCACAGAGATCAAAAAGACTCTTCACAGCGAGAACATTCCCGGAATAGTGTTCCGGATCATTCTTAAGATCGCCGAAGTGGATCAGACCCTTATGCGGATCGAACTCCGTCTTTCCGTCCTTCATGACAATGCTGATCCGCATATAGGAGTACAGCAGATGTTCGCTGCCGTAGACGGCGGCGATCTGTTTTTCGCTCTCCACACCATTTAATACGGAGAGGATGATCGTATCTTTGCCAACCTGATTTTTAATATCCCTGATCGCCTGCTCCAGGTCGTATCCCTTTACCGCAATGATAACGAGATCTGCCGGATCCCCCTCGACATCAGGTGTGATGATCGGAAAACGGTAATTGATCGTATTGACTGTTACCCCTTTTCGCTCCAGACGCTCTTTTCTTGCGCCGTCTGCAAGGATCCGGAAATCAGCCCCCAGCTTTTCTGAGATACGCGGCGCGAAAAATACCCCCATCGCACCGAGACCGATCAACGTCACCTTCTTTATGTCCTTCATAACTCCCTTTTCCTCCTTAAAGTAAAACAAGCTGCGTTCCTTCTATTGTATAGTAAGACCGTTAGGGTGTCAACGAAAACAACCTTGTCTTTAGGGATAAAAGATGATATGATGGAAAAGTATGGAGAAAAATTAACAAATATGTGTGGGGGAGAGAATACTGGATGGAAATCACAAAAGAAGATAAACGGTCGGTGATCGACCACTGTTATCTGACCTATTTTATCAGCGGAATGGTCATCCTGATCTTCGGTGTCATTCTGCCAAACCTGATCGAGGAGAGAAATTTAAGCTTTACCGCGGCCGGCGGACTGCTTTCCTTTCTGGCAATCGGAAATTTATGTTCAAGCCTGGTATATCCGGTATTCTGTGGGATGATGTCCCAGAAGATGGCGGTAGTCGTACTGGCGATTCCCTATCCGATGTGCCTGTTCCTGTTTACATTGGGACTTCCGGTCCCGGTGCTCTATGTGATGATCTTCCTGATCGGAATCACGAAGGGCATGATCACGATCATCAACAATCACGCGATCCGTCAGGTGACGGGAAGCTCCAATCAATATCTGAACCTGCTTCATATGTGGTATGCGGTGGGGGCTTTCCTGTCCCCGTTCGTTACGATGCTTCTCATGGGAGCGGGTATGAACTGGAAGACGATCCTTCGCCTCCTTGCAGTCCTCACGGTTCTCATCGTTCTTTCCTACGCCACAATGGATTACAGAAAGATCGAAAAAGAGGTGGAGAAGAAGGCGGGAGAGGAGAACGGCGGATCGTCGATGACAAAAGAAAAATTCTGGTTTTTAAAGAACACGGGATTCCTTCTGGCGGTTGGGGCATTGTTCTTCTATATGGGCCTTGAAAACTCCGTAAACGGATGGTTTGTTACTTATTTAAAAAGTACCGGCTTTATGTCCACAAGTCTTGCGACTGTGATGGTATCCGTGACCTGGATCATGATCATGATCGGAAGGATCGTCATTGCGTCCATCTCAAAGAGCGTGCCGCCGGCAAAGATTCTGGCAGTGATCTCCGTACTCCAGTTTGTCTCGGTATTGATCCTTGTCTTCGCGGATCATACCACAATGGCAGTGGCGGCCCTGATCCTTTTAGGACTTGGAATGGCGGGGGCGTTTCCGACAACTACGGCCTTTACCGGCGATCTCATGGGAAATTCCCCACTTGGAATGTCAGTGTTTACAGGGATCGGTTCCCTCGGCGGGATCCTTACCCCGCAGGTCATTGGAGTCCTTGCGGATAAGCTTGGATTCCAGGCGGCGATCCTGTTTTTAGTGCTGGACGCATTCCTGCTGGCACTTTTTGGAGCCGGGGCTCTGAGATATGCCACTAATCAGAAAATTCAAGTCGAACGTCCGTGAGACCTGGCGCTTGATTCTGGTCAGTAAAGCTGACATATCACTGTGCATCCTCGCGGAGCATTTATCTCAGTCAGAGACCTGACTCCCGCTGAGACAAATTTACTATTACTCACCACCTAAAAGAGGTGGGAGTCTTCTCGACTGAGATAAAAAAGTCAACCGGGATGGCATAAAAACCGTCCTGAATATAAATAAGGGGTAAAAACATATGGATATTCGTTATTCCGCAAATCAAAGAGACGTAAAACGCTACACAACCGAAGAACTTCGGGATGAGTTCCTGATTCAGGATCTCTACCATCCGGATGAGGTGGTATCCGTATACTCCCACGTGGACCGCATGGTGACATTGGGATGTATGCCGGTGAAAGAACATGTCTCCATTGAAAAGGGGATCGACTGCTGGAAAAATTTCGGTACCCACTATTTCCTTGAGCGCCGCGAGATCGGAATCTTCAATATCGGAGGTGCCGGATCCATCACAGCGGACGGAATGGAGTACCGCCTTGGCTATAAAGACTGCCTGTACATCACAAAAGGCACAAAGGAAGTGATCTTTTCCAGTGACAGTGAGGAGACTCCGGCAAAATTTTACATGGTGAGTGCGCCGGCCCACACGTCCTACGAGACAAAGCTGATCACCTTGAAGGATGCCGCAAAGCGCCCGCTGGGTGATGCCAATACTTCCAATAAGAGAGTCATCAACCAGTTCATTCATCCGGATGTGCTGAAAACATGCCAGCTTTCCATGGGAATGACAGCGCTGGAGCCGGGCAGTGTCTGGAACAGCATGCCGTGCCACACCCATGAGCGCCGCATGGAGATCTACATGTACTTTGAAGTCCCGGAGAATCAGGTGGTCATGCACTTTATGGGTGAACCGACTGAGACGAGACACATCGTCATGAAAAATGAAGAAGCTGTGATCAGCCCGTCCTGGAGCATCCACTGCGGAGCAGGAACCTCCAACTACACCTTTATCTGGGCTATGGGCGGAGAGAATCAGGAGTTCGACGATATGGACAACATCGCTCCGATGGATTTAAAGTAAGATATCGCAGAGACCGATAAAAAACTGATATAAAATAGGAAAGGTAAGGATCAAAATGGATAAGAAGAACATGTTTTCTCTGGAAGGAAAGATTGCTCTCGTAACAGGAGGTGCCCACGGAATCGGCTTTGCCATCGCGGAGAGCTATGCAGAAGCAGGAGCAACGGTTGTATTTAACTGCAGCAGCGAGGCGTCCTTAGAGCGCGGACTTGCCGCATACAAAGAAAAAGGGATCGATGCTCACGGTTATGTCTGCGATGTTACGGACGAGGAAGCGGTAAAGAAAATGATCGCGGATATCGAGGAGAAGATCGGAACGGTCGATATTCTTGTAAACAATGCGGGAATGATCAAAAGAATTCCGATGCATGAGATGAGCGCGGATGAGTTCCGCAAGGTTGTCGATGTTGACCTGAATGCTCCGTTCATCATGGCAAAAGCTGTCCTTCCGGGCATGATGAAAAAGAAAGCCGGAAAGATCATCAACATCTGCTCCATGATGTCTGAACTCGGAAGAGAGACCGTATCCGCATACGCAGCGGCAAAGGGCGGTTTGAAGATGCTCACAAAGAACATCGCCTCCGAGTACGGCGAGTACAACATCCAGTGCAACGGCATCGGACCCGGCTACATCGCTACCCCGCAGACCGCACCTCTGCGCGAGCGTCAGCCCGACGGCAGCCGTCACCCCTTCGACAGCTTCATCGTCGCCAAGACCCCCGCAGGCCGCTGGGGCGAGGCTGAGGATCTGGGCGGACCCGCTGTCTTCCTGGCTTCTGCCGCTTCCGACTTCGTCAACGGCCTCATCCTGTACGTTGACGGCGGCATCCTGGCTTACATCGGCAAGCAGCCGCAGTAAGTTTTTCCATATCCGGCATTTTTTGCGCCGTGTCCGCTGCCTTCCGGGTGCCGGGCGCGGCGCTCTTTTGTTTCCCATATCGACTTTTTTCCCGGAATCTGCTACACTGGTCATAATAATAAAAACAGGAGGACTTTCCCATGAAGATCGCACTTATCAACGAGAACAGTCAGGCCGCAAAGAACGGCATCATCGAGGCCGCTCTGAAGAAGGTCGTAGAGCCGATGGGCCACGAGGTGGTCAACTACGGCATGTACGCTGCCGATGACGCCGCACAGCTGACCTATGTGCAGTGCGGCATCCTCGCCGCCATCCTGCTCAACAGCGGCGCCGCCGACTACGTCATCACCGGCTGCGGCACCGGCGAGGGCGCCATGCTGGCCCTGAACAGCTTCCCCGGCGTCATCTGCGGCCATGTGGAGGATCCCGTGGACGCCTACACCTTCGCCCACGTCAACGACGGCAATGCCGTGGCCATGCCTTTCGCCAAGGGCTTCGGCTGGGGCGGCGAGCTGAACCTCGAGTACTGCTTTGAGAAGCTGTTCGGCTTCGGCCACGGTCAGGGCTACCCCAAGGAGCGCGTCGAGCCCGAGCAGCGCAACAAGAAGATCCTCGACGGCGTCCGCGCCGCCACCTTCAAGCCCCTCATCGAGTGCCTCAAGAGCATCGATCAAGATCTGCTGAAGGGTGCCATCGCCGGTGAGAAGTTCAGCGAGCTGTTCTTCGCCTCCTGCAAGGACGAGGAGCTGGCCGCTTATATCAAGAGCCTGCTGGCTTGAGCGGTGGCCAGAGCATGACGGCCCTGTATCACCTGAACGAAAACATCGCCCACCTGCTGGAGGGCTTTCTGGAATCGGCAGTCCCCCTCATCGCGGGGCTGGCGGAGGTCATCGGCCTGTTCATCATCGTGACGAGCCTTGTCAAGGCCACCTACCACTATGTGCGGGCGACTTTTTTCCGCGACCGGTACGACTTCCACCACGAAATGAGCACCGGCCTGACGACGGCACTGGAATTTCTCATGTCAGCAGAGATCGCCAAGACCTTCCTTCTGCAGAACCTCGAGTCGGTCATCCCGCTGGCGGCGACTTTCGCGCTGCGCGCTCTGATGAGCCTGCTGCTCCATGTCGAAATGCGGGCAGACCACACAGGGGAAAAATGATGCCTGCCAAAGTTTTCTTTGCCCATTCTTTTCTGGTTTGTGCAGAACGTCAAAAATAGCATCCAACTCTTGACACTTTGACCAAACCGCCTTATACTCTTGCCATCGAAAGCAAAGGCGCTGACGGATGAAAGATCCGCCAGCGCCTTTTGTGTTTCCGGGGGAAGTGTATCCCCTGCGGCCAAGGGAGAAATAGAGGGCTTCCTTTTCCGGATTTTCCGCGCTGCTGCGCAGATAGAGGGGTGCAGCAGCCGGAGTGTACGCGCCGCCGGGCTGGCACCCGGCAGCCAGATCATTGGGGAGGTATCTGCGTCATGTTCAGCTCCGTCAACACCTGTTGGACGCTCGTAGGAGCGTTCCTCGTCTACTTCATGCAGGCCGGCTTCGCGCTCTGCGAGGCAGGCTTCACCCGCGCCAAGAACACCGGCAATATCCTCATGAAAAATATGATGGACTTTTGTATCGGCACGCCCTGCTACTGGCTCATCGGCTTCGGCCTGATGTTCGGCGGCACCGGCGCTCTCATCGGCGGGTTCGACCCCTTCATTCAGGGTGATTATTCTCATCTGGGCCTCGACATCCCGCTGTGGGTGTACATCGTGTTCCAGACTGTCTTCTGCGCAACGGCAGCCACCATCGTCTCCGGCTCCATGGCCGAGCGCACCAACTTCAAAGCCTACTGCGTCTACTCCGCAGCCATTTCGCTGGTGGTCTACCCCATCTGCGGCCACTGGATGTGGGGCGGCGGCTGGCTCCAGAGCATGGGCTTCCACGACTTTGCCGGTTCTGCAGCAGTCCACAACGTCGGCGGAGTCATCGCCATGCTGGGCGCGGCCCTGCTGGGTCCCCGCATCGGCAAGTACGACAAGGACGGCAAGCCCCACGCCATCCCCGGCCACCACCTGACCGCCGGTGCGCTGGGCGTATTCATCCTCTGGTTCTGCTGGTTCGGCTTCAACGGCGGCTCTTCCCTGAGCCTTTCCACCGATGAGACCATGACCCTGACCGGTCTGGTCTGCTTCAACACCAACCTTGCGGCAGCAGTTTCTACCTGCGTGACCATGCTCTTTACCTGGAAGCGCTACGGCAAGCCCGACGTCTCCATGACGCTCAACGGCTCTCTGGCTGGTCTGGTGGCCATCACCGCAGGCTGCGACACCGTTTCGCCCTTTGGTGCTTTCATCATCGGCTTCGTCGCCGGCATTCTCGTGGTGCTGAGCGTCGAGTTCTTCGATAATATTGCGAAGATCGATGACCCCGTGGGCGCTGTCTCCGTCCACTTTGCAAACGGCGTCTGGGGTACCATTGCCGTGGGCCTCTTCTCCGACGGCGGCAACGGTGTCGGCAAGGGCCTGTTCTACGGCGGCGGTCTGAGCCAGCTGGGCATCCAGCTGCTGGGCCTCATCGTGGTCGATGCCTATGTTCTGGCCGTCATGTTCGTCATCTTCAAAGTCATTGACAAGACTATCGGTCTCCGCGTTCCCGCTGAGGTAGAGATCGACGGTCTGGACATCCACGAGCACGGTCTGGCTTCCGCTTATGCCGGTTTCGCCATCTCCGATGCAAACTCTGCCGCCATGGTCCCCAACGAGAACACCGACCTCGGCGAGGACGACGCTTCCAAAGCTTCTGCAAAGCAGATGGACGCCGCTGTGCCTGTGGTGCATGAGCCCGCTGTCATCCACGACGGCATCTACGACACCGGGATGCACAAAGTGTCCATCATTGCAAAGCTCTCCAAGTTCGACCAGCTCAAGAGCGCCCTCAACGATCTGGGCGTCACCGGCATGACGGTCACGCAGGTCATGGGCTGCGGCATCCAGAAAGGCACCACCGAGAAATACCGTGGTGTGCCTGTGGACAGCACCCTCCTGCCGAAGATCAAGGTCGAGGTCATCGTCTCCAAGATCTCGGTCGATTCCGTGGTGGAGGCCGCCAAGAAGGCCCTTTACACCGGCCACATCGGCGACGGCAAGATCTTCGTCTACAACGTGACCCGCGTGGTCAAGATCCGCACCGGCGAAGAGGACTTTGCCGCCCTGCAGGACGTCGAGTAAGCGTCCCCCTGATCTCATCGCTATCCCGCCGAGACGGCGTGGATATATTGTTCTCCTTTTTCCTTTTTTCTGATAATTCCAAACACAGCTCAAAGCCCCGCTCCTTCGCACAAGGGAGTGGGGCTTTGGCGTTTCTTGACAGCGCCCGTCCGTCGTGCTATCTTTGTGGGCAGGATATAAAAAACACAGGAGTGTTATCATGAAAGAATTTTTGAAAAAGGAGCTTTATTCCTTCCGGGCCGTCGCGGCCATCCTGGCCCGCTGGCTGCTGTTGGCCGTCCCCACCGGCCTCGTCTGCGGTGCCGTCGGCACAGCGTTCCACCTGGCCGTGGAGCATGTCACCGAATGGCGGGCCGAGCACATCTGGCTGCTCTGGCTGCTGCCGGTGGCAGGTCTTGCCATCGTGGCACTTTATAAGGTGACGGGCTGCGAAGGGATGGGGACGAACAACGTCATCCGCGCCGTCCACAGCGGCGAAAGCGTCAGCCCGCTGCTGGTGCCGGCCATCTTCTTCGGCACGGTGCTCACCCACCTCTGCGGCGGCTCGGCCGGACGCGAGGGCGCGGCTTTGCAGATGGGCGGAAGCATCGGCTACAACATCGCAAAGCTCTTCCGCTTCTCCGACCACGACCGCCGCACGGCCACAGCCTGCGGCATGGCTGCGTTCTTCTCGGCACTGTTCGGCACGCCGCTGTCGGCGACCCTCTTCGGCATCATGGTGGAGGATGTGGGCCTCGCGTTCTCGGTGGCCTTTGTCCCCGGCTTCGCCGCTGCCCTCATCGCCTACGGCGTCTCGCTGGCCTGCGGCATCTCTCCTACCCATTTTGAGCTGACCGCACCGGCGCTTTCCATTGATTCTACTCTGCTGGTGGCTGTGCTGGGTGTTGCCTGTGCGCTGGTGGGCCGGGCATTCTGCTGGCTTCTCCACATCATGGAGCACGAAATGCCCCGCCGCCTGCCAAACCCCTGGGTGCGTGCCGTCGTGGGCGGTGTTGCCGTGGTGGCCCTCTCCTACCTGATGGGCGTAGGCCGCTACAACGGCGCGGGCATGGGCGTCATCACTGCCGCCGTGGAGCAGGGGCAGGCCCTGCCGTGGGACTTTATCTGCAAGATGCTGCTGACCGCCCTGACCCTCTCGGCGGGCTTCAAGGGCGGCGAGGTCGTCCCCAGCTTCTACATCGGTGCGACCTTCGGCTGTGCATTCGGCCCGCTGCTGGGCCTGCCCGCCGGGTTCTCCGCCGCCGTGGGCCTCGTCTCGGTGTTCTGCGGCGCAACGAACACCCTCATCCCCTCCATCCTGCTGGCCTATGAGCTGTTCGGCGGCGTGGGGCTGGAGCTGATCGCGCTGGGCTGCGGTGTCTGCTATATGCTCTCCGGCACCCACGGCCTCTACAGCAGCCAGCTCTTTGTGACGGAGAAGCTGCTGTCGGAGTATACGGAAAGCTGGGGGAAGCGGCTGCACCGCTGATCCTCTTTCATTTTCCAGCGCACAGCCCTTGATTTTTTCCGTTTCCCGTGCTACAATCATCTGTAGTTTCATCCTGTTGAGTCGCAAGGCGGCCATCTGTTGTATCTCTCCGAACATCCTGTTTGCGACATACAATTCGATGTTGTTGCCAGCGATTCTAAAAATCGAATTCTTAAAAACGATGATGCGGACAAACCGAAGTCCCGTTCTCCATGCCGCAGAGAGGGCTGCCGTCCGGAAGGACGCGCTGCAAGCAGCCTGCCATGTGCCGGACTCCTACCACCGCAGAGTGCAGAGGCGAACCTCTGCCGGGTGCGCCCGTTACAGCACAGCGAGTGGCGTGCAGCAGCACGCAATTCGGGTGGAACCGTGGAACGCAGTTGGGTCTTTCAAAGGCGCTTCATCCCGTAAAGCAAATGCGGGGTGAAGCGTCTTTTTTGTTATACCAAACGCATTTTTCATGTCAAGAAGGAGTAACACCATGAAGATCATCTATAAGGACGGTCATGTGGACGAGTGCCCGCAGGACCAGGAACTGCACGTTATCCGTCACACCGCAGCCCACGTCATGGCTCAGGCCATCAAGCGCCTCTACCCGGAGGCTGACTTTGCCTTCGGCCCCGCCACCGAGAACGGCTTCTACTACGACGTTGACCTCGGCGACACCAAGCTGACCGACGAAGACCTGGCCAACATCGAGAAGGAGATGCGCAAGATCACCAAAGAGAATCTGGCCATCAAGCCCTTCATCCTGCCCCGCGCAGAGGCTGTCAAGCTGATGGAAGAGCGCCACGAGAACTATAAGGTCGAGCACATGGCTGACCTGGCCGACGAGACCGAGTTCAGCTTCTTCCAGCAGGGCGAGTACGTCGATATGTGCATCGGACCTCACCTGACCTACACTAAGGCTCTGAAGGCTTTCAAGATCACCCAGCAGTCCGGTGCATACTGGAAGAACGACAAAGAGAACAAGATGCTGACCCGCATCAACGGCGTGGCTTTCCACAATCAGGAGGAGCTGGACGCCTGGGAGAAGGAGCAGCAGGAGGCCCGTGAGCGCGACCACCGCAAGATCGGCAAGGAAATGGGCCTGTTCATGACCGATGACCTGGTTGGCCGCGGTCTGCCCATGTTCCTGCCCGCAGGCTACACTGTCTGGCAGGAGCTGGAGAACTATATCAAGGAGAAGGAGCGTGCCCGCGGCTATCTGCACGTTATGACTCCCTGCATCGGCACCGTGAATCTGTACAAGACTTCCGGCCACTGGGACCACTACCGCGAGAATATGTTCCCCGCTATGGAGATGGAGGGCGAGAGCTACGTCCTGCGCCCGATGAACTGCCCCCATCACATGATGATCTACGCAAACCGTCCCCACTCCTACCGCGACCTGCCCATGCGCATCGGCGAGATCGCACACGACTTCCGCTATGAGTCCTCCGGCACCCTGAAGGGCATCGAGCGCGGCCGTCACTTCTGCCAGAACGACGCTCACCTGTTCTGCACTCCGGAGCAGATCAAGAGCGAAGTCGCTGATGTCTGCAACCTCATCTTCGAGACCTACAAGGATTTCAACATCACCGACTACCGCTGCGTTCTGTCCCTGCGTGACCCTGCCGACAAGAAGAAGTATCACGACGACGACGCGATGTGGAACCACGCCGAGAACGCTCTGCGCGAGGTCCTGACCGAGCTGGGCATCCACTTCACCGAGGAGATCGGCGAAGCTGCTTTCTACGGCCCGAAGCTGGACGTCAACGTCAAGCCCGCTGTCGGCGCTGAGTACACCCTGTCCACCTGCCAGCTGGACTTCTGCCTGCCCGCAAAGTTCCACCTGACCTATGTGGACAAGGATGGCTCCGAGAAGACCCCCGTTGTCCTGCACCGTGCGATCCTCGGTTCTCTCGACCGCTTCATGGCCTACCTCATCGAGGAGACCAAGGGCAAGTTCCCCACCTGGCTGGCTCCTGTTCAGGTCAAGGTCCTGCCCGTCTCCGAGAAGACCCTCGAGTATTCCGAGGCCATCACCGAGAAGCTGGTGGAGGCCGGTGTCCGTGTGGCTCTGGACGACGACAACCAGAAGATCGGCTACAAGATCCGCGCTGCACAGCAGGTGGACCGTGTGCCTTATATGCTGGTCCTGGGCGCCAAGGAAGCCGAGGCCGGCAACGTCTCTGTCCGTGACCGCAAGGGCGAGACCACCACGATGGAAGTGGATGAGTTCATCGCAAAGGTCACTTCTGAGATCAAGAACCGCAGCCTGTAAGCTGTAACGAGAACTGCAAAAAATCCCCCCAGCCCTTTGGCTGAGGGGATTTTTATTTACTGTCCGTTATTTCAGCAGATTATCATCCGTGAAGTAATCGATTTTCATGGATTTACGCACCTCGGCGAGGGTGGCGGCGGCGGTCTTTTCGGCCACGGCGCTGCCTTCCTTCAGAATTTCCACGACCTCGGGCAGGCGCTGCTCCCACTCCTTGCGGCGGTTGCGGATGGGCTCCAGCTCAGCCTGCATGACGCTGTTCAGGAACTTCTTCACCTTCACGTCGCCCAGACCGCCGCGCTGATAGTGTGCCTTCAGCTCGTCGAGGTTCTGGTACTCGGGCAGGAACTCGGCAAAGTGCTCCGGGCGGCTGAATGCATCCAGATAGATGAAGACGGGGTTGCCCTCCACCTTGCCGGGGTCCTGCACGCGCAGGTGGTTCGGGTCGGTGTACATGGACATGATCTTCTTCTTGATGTCCTCAGGCTCGTCGGAGAGGTAGATGCAGTTGCCGAGGCTCTTGCTCATCTTGGCCTTGCCGTCGGTGCCGGGCAGGCGCAGGCAGGCGCTGTTCTGGGGCAGAACGATCTCCGGCTCCACCAGAGTCTCACCGTAGACGGCGTTGAACTTATGGACGATCTCGCAGCACTGCTCGATCATGGGGCGCTGGTCCTCGCCTGCGGGGACGGTAGTAGCCTTGAAGGCGGTGATGTCCGCAGCCTGGCTGATGGGGTAAGTGAAGAAGCCCACCGGGATGCTGGACTCGAAATTCTTCTGCTGGATCTCGGCCTTGACGGTGGGGTTGCGCTGCAGGCGGGAGACGGTGACGAGGTTCATATAATAGAAGCTCAGCTCGGTCAGCTCCGGCACCATGGACTGGATGAAGATGTGTGCCTTGGCGGGGTCGATGCCCACGGCCAGATAGTCCAGAGCGACCTGCAGGACGTTCTGGCGCACCTTCTCCGGATTGTCGGCGTTGTCGGTGAGGGCCTGTGCGTCAGCGATCATGATATAGATCTCGTCGAACTTGCCCGAGTTCTGCAGCCGGAGACGCTCCTTCAGAGAGCCTACATAGTGGCCGACGTGGAGCCGGCCCGTCGGGCGGTCGCCCGTCAGAATGATCTGTTTCATTTTTTTCTCCTTTTTCATCAGGCGCATTTTTCCTCAACCTCTCCGTCACAGCTGACGCTGTACCGCCTCCCCTGATAGGGGAGGCTCTGGCGAAAAGGGTAAGTTTTCGGTTTTGCCAAGGGCTCTCCTATCCGGAGAGCTGGACGCCGCAGGCGGCCTGAGAGGTTCATTTTTTATAAGTATATCCCCCGCCGCTTTCCCTGTCAACAAAAGCCGCACCGGAACGGATAAAAAAGAAAAAGCGATGGAAAACTTCCATCGCTTTACTGGCGCCTCTTGCCTGACTCGAACAGGCGACACCCTGATTAACAGTCAGGTGCTCTAACCGACTGAGCTAAAGAGGCATCTATATAAAACGGCGCAGAGCCGTTTTACTACTAAAATGGTGACCCGTACCGGAATCGAACCGATGTTAAAGGCGTGAGAGGCCTCTGTCTTAACCGCTTGACCAACGGGCCATACTACCATTGCATCGGGTGTTGTTCCCGACTCGACTATTCTAGCACAGCGCACCCACTTTGTCAACAGGAAATTTCAAATTTTTCAAAAAATCAGAACAGCCGACGCACTCTGCCCTTCACGGCCCCCAGAAGGATGTTCAGGTAAAGGCCCATGACGCTCTCCACCTCGCCCAGCTCCATGCTCTGGCGCTGGGGCAGGCCGGCCAGCGTACCGCGGTAGAGGCAGCGCAGCTCGGGCAGCTCGGCGTAATCGCTGGGGTGCATGAGGGTGCTGGGCTTTGGCAGCTCCAGCGCACCGCTCTTCTGGAGCACCTCACTGACGAACTGGGAGCAGAAATAATGCCGACGGCGCTGCCAGCGGATATGCATCCAGCAGAGCAGCAGACCCAGCGAATTGAAGCGGTAGAGCTCCCCGTGGTGCATCATGTGCTGGGTGCGGCGCTTGGCGCGGGTGTAGGCTTCGTCAGTTACTTCCAACGCGTAGAGGGCGCAGGGGATGTTCTCCCGCATGAGGAACACGCCCCGGTTCAGGTACTCCCGGCTGGGACCTGCGGGGAACATGGTGTAGCCGTTCTTACGGGTAGAGCTGTAGAGGGTGCTCAGGTCCTCGTCGAAGGCGAGGGAGATGTGGGTGTACTGCGCACCGGTCAGGCTGTACACGAGGTTCGAGAGCAGGGTGCCGGAGCGGGTAAGAAATATGTAAAGCATCTTCATCGTCGTTGTTTCTCCATGCTGGCGGCTCATGGCCGCGGGTCAGACTGGCTCAGTATATCATAAGTCGTGCGTTTTTTCCAGATAAATCGCAAAATATCCACAAATATTTTGTGTCTCTACTTATAATACGTTTTTTCGCGGCCCAAAATTGCAGCCTCTTCTCTCCTGATTTCCGCTCCTTGTATCCCAAATCGACAAAATTTTATCAAAGATTTGTTTTTGGCATAAAATCTTTAATTTGTGCAGGCAAACAGGCCAAGATTTTTACGAAACCGTCTCAAATACCCCAGATTCTTAATAAGATTTGTTGCTTTTACCCGAAGAAAACCGCCCCGCCGGTTGATTTCGGCCCCAATTTATGTATAATGATATACAGGAGAATACGCATCTGTATTTCTTTTCGTCGTCCTTTTGCGGTGTCCTTTTGGCTGAGGGCAGCTTACCGCTGGTGTCTGGGCGATGACCTGAACGAAAGAAGAGGTATAAGTATCATGGCAAAGTTGGATCTGAGCAAGTATGGTATCACCGGCACGACCGAGATCGTGTACAATCCCTCTTACGAGCAGCTGTTCGACGAGGAGACCAAGCCCGAACTGGAAGGCTACGAGAAGGGCCAGGTCAGCGAGCTGGGCGCTGTCAACGTCATGACCGGCATCTACACCGGCCGCTCCCCCAAGGATAAGTTCATCGTCATGGATGAGAACTCCAAGGACACCGTGTGGTGGACCAGCGACGAGTACAAGAACGACAACCACCCCGCTTCTCAGGAAGCCTGGGAAGCTGTGAAGGAGATCGCCAAGAAGGAGCTCTCCAACAAGCGCCTGTACGTCGTGGATGCTTTCTGCGGCGCCAACAAGGACACCCGCATGGCCGTCCGCTTCATCATGGAAGTGGCCTGGCAGGCACATTTCGTCACCAATATGTTCATCAAGCCCACCGCTGAGGAGCGGGAGAACTTCGAGCCTGATTTCGTTGTCTACAACGCTTCCAAGGCTAAGGTCGAGAACTACAAGGAGCTGGGCCTGAACTCCGAGACTGCTGTGCTGTTCAACATCACCAGCAAGGAGCAGGTCATCGTCAACACCTGGTACGGCGGCGAGATGAAGAAGGGTATGTTCTCCATGATGAACTACTTCCTGCCGCTGAAGGGCATCGCTTCCATGCACTGCTCTGCCAACACCGATAAGGAGGGCAAGAACACTGCCATCTTCTTCGGTCTGTCCGGCACCGGCAAGACCACCCTGTCCACCGACCCGAAGCGTCTGCTCATCGGCGATGACGAGCACGGCTGGGACGACAACGGCGTCTTCAACTTCGAGGGCGGCTGCTACGCTAAGGTCATCAATCTGGACAAGGACTCTGAGCCCGACATCTACAACGCCATCAAGCGCAACGCTCTGCTGGAGAACGTCACTCTGGACGCTGAGGGCCACATTGATTTCGCCGACAAGAGCGTGACCGAGAACACCCGCGTCTCCTACCCCATCGACCACATCCAGAACATCGTCCGCCCCATCTCTTCTGCACCCGCAGCCAAGAATGTCATCTTCCTGTCTGCTGATGCATTCGGCGTCCTGCCCCCGGTCTCCATCCTGACTCCGGAGCAGACCCAGTACTACTTCCTGTCCGGCTTCACCGCAAAGCTGGCCGGCACCGAGCGCGGCATCACCGAGCCCACCCCCACCTTCTCCGCCTGCTTCGGTCAGGCCTTCCTGGAGCTGCACCCCACCAAGTACGCTGAGGAGCTGGTCAAGAAGATGCAGAAGAGCGGCGCCAAGGCTTATCTGGTCAACACCGGCTGGAACGGCACCGGCAAGCGCATCTCCATCAAGGATACCCGCGGCATCATCGACGCTATCCTGAGCGGCGCCATCAACGAGGCTCCCACCAAGAAGATCCCCTACTTCGACTTTGAGGTCCCCACCTCTCTGCCCGGTGTTGACCCCGCCATCCTCGACCCCCGCGACACCTACGCAGATGCCGCTCAGTGGGAAGAGAAGGCCAAGGATCTGGCTGGCCGCTTCATCAAGAACTTCGCAAAGTACGAGGGCAACGAGCACGGCAAGGCTCTGGTCTCCGCCGGCCCCCAGCTGTAAGCTGACAGCACCTCTTACATAAAGAGCTTCAAGCCCCCTGCCCGAACTCTAAGGAGTCCCGGGCAGGGGGCTTTTTATCCCCTCTCCCCAAAAAAGGAGAGCCTGTGCCGGGTTTCAGCACAGGCCCTCCTCTTGTTTTTACCGGTTATTTTGCCGCATCAAACTCGGCAAGGATGTCGGCCTCCGGAGCCGGGGTCACGAGGCTGACCACCACACAGACGGCCAGCGAGACGAGGAAGGCGGGCAGAAGCTCATAGATGCCGAAGACGCCGCCCAGCGGGCTGACGAGGTACTTCCAGACGAAGACCATCAGGCCGCCGCAGAGCATACCGGCCAGCGCGCCCTGCCAGTTGCAGCGCTTCCAGAACAGGGCGCAGAGGACGACAGCGCCGAAGGAGCCGCCGAAACCGGCCCACGCAAAGCTGACGATGCCAAAAACGCTGGAATCCGGGTCGCGGGCCAGCACCACGCCCACCACGCTGACGCAGATGATGGTCAGGCGGGCTGCGAAGAGGCTCTGCTTCTCGCTCAGCTTGAGGTGGCCGAACTCCTGCAAAATGTTCTGGGACACGCTGGACGCCGCGGCCAGCATCTGGCTGTCCGCCGTGGACATCGTAGCCGCCAGGATGCCTGCAAGGATGAGTCCGGCGAGGATTGCCGCCAGCACACCGTGCTGGCTGATGAGGCTGGCGATGCGGACGATGAGGGTCTCACTGGACGAACCGCTGAGGAATTCCAGCGCACCGGCTCTGGTCATGCCGAGGCCCACCATGCCGATGACGATGGACGCCGCCATGGCGATGACCACCCAGACAGTGGCAATGCGGCGGCTGAGCACCAGCTTCTTCTCGTCCTCGATGGCCATGAAGCGGAGCAGGATGTGGGGCATACCGAAGTAGCCGAGGCCCCACGCCATGGTGGAGACGATGTCCAGCAGGCTGTAGGACGTGGCCCCGCCCGTCACAGCGTCGTGGCTGGCCGTCATGGTCAGGTAGCCGGAAAGGCTCTGGGCATTCTCCACCACAGCACCCCAGCCGCCGGCCACGACGATACCGTAGCCCAGCACCGCGATGAGGGCCAGCGACATGACCACCGACTGGATGAGGTCGGTGGTGGTGACGGCGCGGAAGCCGCCGAGGATGGTATAGCCCACGATGACGAGGGCCGACACCAGCATTGCCGCCATGTAATCTACGCCGAAGAGGCTGTGGAACAGTTTGCCGCAGGCCGCAAAGCCCGAGGCCGTATACGGCACGAAGAAGACGATGATGATGACTGCGCCCAGAGCGTTCAGCAGGTTGCGCTGGTCATGGAAGCGAAGCGACAAGAACTGCGGTACCGTGATGGCGTCGAGGTTGGCCGAATAGCGGCGGAGCCTCCGGGCCACGATGAGCCAGTTGAGCCAGGTACCCAGTGCAAGGCCGATGGCCGTCCAGCCCGGCGAGGCGATGCCTGTCAGGTAGGCCAGACCCGGCATACCCATCAGCAGCCAGCTGGACATATCGCTGGCCTCGGCACTCATGGCCGTGACCAGCGGCCCCATCTTCCGGCCGCCAAGGTAGAAGTCGGTGCTGTCGTTGTTGGTCTTGCTATAGGCGAAACCCACCAGCAGCATGGCCGCAAGATAGACGACGATGGTGACGATGATACAGATCTCACTCATACACGTTCCCCCTTTGGTGCTTTTTCCTCTATGATAAAAGCATGGCATGATTTTATCACAGTAAAGCATCAAAGTGCAAGACCCCTGGGCAGATTCTTACCCTATGACCGAAATTTCGTCCTTTGCAGCGTCCAAAACCGCTCAATATGCCAACAGGCCGTCCTCTTCCAGAGGACGGCCTGTTGGTTCGGATGAAGAAAATGATGAAAATAAAGAAGATGACAAATTATTTTGCGGCTTCGCCTTCGGGGAAGATGATCTTGTTCACGAAGAAGAAGATGACCATCGAGATGCCGCCGTTGAGCACCGTGGTGCCGATGTTGTAGATGAAATCAGGCACCAGCAGACCGGCCACAGCCACCCAGATGCAGTTGATGGAGTTGACGATGCAGGTGATAAGGCAGAAAGCCAGCAGATACCAGCCGATCTGCTTGGCGAGGTTGCCCTTGCTGCGGAAGACGAGGCTGCGCTGGATGGGGAAATTGATGCACTCGCCGATGACCATGGCCACCATGTAGGCGCAGAAGTAGGGCAGGCCGCCGTGGGCCGCGTCATAGCCGAGGATGTTCCACTTGAAGGTCTCGCCGAACAGGGTGATGTCGATGCCCGGCCAGCCGAAGTCCACCACCGGCAGGTTTGCAAATGCCTTGGGCAGGAACTGCAGAAGCAGATATTTGAACACGGTGATGAGGTTGGACACGATGACGAACAGTCCGCCCTCCCGCACCCATTTGGCCGCGGCCGGATGCTTTGCGGCAAAGTTATTCCAGAAATTCATGACCTTATTCCTTTCAGCTGTTTTTGAGCCGGTTTTCCATCTGGCTGTTCAGGATGAGATTCTTGACGAACTCATAGATGACCCGGAGGATGCCCACGAGCCAGAAGCCTTTCAGCTCCCAGACGAGGCCGTCCACCATGCCCATGCTCACCATGCCGTTGGTCATCTTGGCCAGCGCGCGCAGCGGCATATTATACTGGAACACGGTGTTCAGGTCGGGGGTGCCTTTTGCAAAGCTGCTGTCCAGACGGCAGCGCAGCACCTTCTGTGCCACCCAGCCCAGCGGACTGCGGCCATGGTCCATCTCGCCCAGCGTCATGTTCCGGTCGATGCGGACGACATCCTCCGGGATCGGATGGCCCAGCAGAGCCTCGAACTCGGCGTCGGTCACATAGGTGATCTGACCGGAGACGTAGTGGAGCAGGTCGAGACCCTCGTAGGGGTCGGGAGCGTTGGTCCCCTTGACGGAGACTTCCGCCGTCAGGCGGATGTCTGCGCTGGATGCACCCACGCGGAGCTGATAGCTTCCGCCTTCGACTTCCCAGCGGTCAGTCTTGACGTTCCAGTAGCGGAACACCTTGTCGTCCAGAGCGATGCTCACCGTCCTGCTCTCGCCGGGGGCGAGGAAGACCTTTGCAAAGCCCTTCAGCTCCTGCGCCGGGCGGAAGATTTTTGCGTCCTGCTTTGCGACGTAGAGCTGGACGATCTCGGCACCGGCACAGCTGCCGGTGTTGGTGACGGTGAGGGTCACGCCCTTCTCGTCTGCCTTCAAATCACTGTACTCGAAGGTGGTGTAGCTCAGGCCGTAGCCGAAGGGGAACGCCACCGGCACACCGGCGGTCTGATAGTACCGGTAGCCCACATACAGGCCCTCGCGGTACTCCACGTTCCGGCCCTCGCCGCCGAAGTTCGCCTTGGCGGGGGTATCGTCGTGAGCCTGCGCCCAGGTCTGGGACAGCTTGCCGCAGGGGCAGAGCTTGCCGGTGAGGATGTCTGCGGCCGCGCCTGCGCCTGCCTGTCCGCCCAGTGCGCCGTAGACCAGCGCCCTGCACTGGCCGACCCACGGCGTCTCTACCGGCGCACCGGCGCTCAGCAGAACGACGACGTTCGGGTTGACGGCAGCCACAGCGGCCAGAAGCTGCTGCTGGTTCTCGGCCAGCTTCATGTCTGCGCGGTCAAGGCCTTCGCTCTCCCGCAGCTCATCGAGGCCGAGGCAGAGCAGAACGGTGTCAGCCTTCTTTGCGAGGGCCACAGCCTCTTCCAGCTTCTCGGCGTCCGCTGCACCCTGACGCTCGAAACCGGAGGCATAGCCCACGAAGGTGATGCCGCTGTCGTCGGCCTTGATGCTGTCCAGCAGGGTGTCCACCTGCAGGGCGTTGACGGCGCTGGAGCCTGCGCCCTGATAGCGGGGCGTCTCGGCAAAGTCGCCGATGACGGCCAGCTTCTCATTGGGCTTGAGCGGCAGGATGCCGCCCTCGTTCCTGAGCAGGACGATGCTCTCTGCGGCCGCGCGGCGGGCAAGCTTATGGTGCGCGGCAGCGTCGAAGGTGCGGGGCGCTTTTTCCACCGCAGCGTGGGTGGAGAGCACCAGTTCCAGCATCTCGTCGAGACGGGCGTCCACGTCGGCCTCAGAAATTTTGCCGTCCTGTACAGCCTTCATCAGCTCCCGGATGGAGTCGCCGCCGGGGCAGGGCATTTCGAGGGTGGAGCCGTTCTTCACGCCGAGGGCGTGGTCATTGGAGCCGCCCCAGTCGGTGACGACGGCCCCGTCGAAGCCCCAGTCCTTCCGCAGAATGTCCTGCAGCAGGTGGGCATTCTCGTTGGCGTAGGTGCCGTTGATGAGGTTGTAGGAGGTCATGATGGTCTTGGGCTTTGCCTCTTTCACCACGATCTCGAAGCCGGTCAGATACAGCTCCCGCAGGGTGCGCTCATCGAGCACCGAGTCGCTGGCCATGCGGCGCAGCTCCTGACTGTTGACCGCAAAGTGTTTGGGGCAGGCAGAGATGCCGTTTTTCTGGATGCCGCGCACATAGGCGGCGGCCATCCTGCCCGCGAGGATGGGGTCTTCCGAGAAATACTCGAAGTCACGGCCGCAGAGGGGGCTGCGCTGGATATTCAGGCCGGGACCGAGCAGGACAGCCACTTCCTGTGCGGCGGCTTCCTCGCCCAGTGCCTCGCCGACGGCTTCGCCCAGCTTCTCATCCCAGCTGCACGCAGTGGCGGAAGAGGTCGGAAAGCAGGTTGCCGGAACGCTGGGGTTGAGGCCCAGATGGTCGGCGGCACCGGCCTGCTTGCGGACACCGTTGGGGCCGTCCGAAAGGGTGATAGCCGGGATGCCCTTGCCCGGCAGAGCGCGGGTGGTAAAGACAGTCTCGCCCGAGAGCAGAGCGCATTTTTGCTCTAAGTTCAGTTTCTGGATGATGTCGGTATGCTTCATCGCATTTTCCTCATTTTATCCTGAGCAGGGCAAAGGCCCGCTGTCTGGTGCAGCGGGCCTTTGCCGTTGGTTCAGTTCAGGTGCTGCATGGAGAGAGGGTCCGGTTTAGACTTCTTCCTCTTCTTCCTTGCGCTTCTTGTAGTTCTTGATGGCGGTGTACTCCAAGCCAACGATGAGCAGCGCGACCACGACGTCAGCGCCGATCATGATGACCTTCCACTTTGCCATGCCGGGGTTCAGGTTCTCAGCCTCATAAGCGCGGCTGTTGACCACGGTGTAGAGGATGTTCTTGGCAGAGGTGCGCATTGCCTGCTTGCTGCTGTTGGTCAGAACGGTCACATTGTTGTAATCGTTGCCGGTGGTGCAGAGCATCAGGTCGCCGCCGTTGCGGACAGCCTGATCGGCGGTCATGTAGCCGTAGACACCGAAGTAGTCGGTCTCGACGAAGCCGAGGAAGCCCCACTCGCCGCGCAGGACGTTCTGCAGCAGCTCAGAGCAGCCGCCAGCCCAGCGATTGCCGATGTAGTTGAAGGAAGACATGACAGCGTGGCAGTCAGCATCCTTGACAGACATCTCGAAGGGCTTGAGGTAGATCTCGCGGATAGCCTGCTCGTTGGACCAGGTAGCCGCCATGCAGTTACGGTTGCCTTCCTGATCGTTCAGGGCGAAGTGCTTCATGTAAGCGTAGACGCCGTGCTCCTGTGCGCCTGCGATGGCGTTTGCGGCCATAGCACCGGACAGGACACCGTCCTCAGAGTAGTACTCGAAGTTACGGCCGGAGAATGCGGTGCGGTGGATGTTCATGGCCGGGCCATACCAGCCGGAAGTGTTCATCTCATTGGCCATCTTGCCGATGCTGTCGCCGAAATCGTGGGCCAGATCCTTGCTCCAGGTCATACCGATGAGGGTAGCAGCCGGGAAACCGACAGAACCGACGCCGGTGAAGTTGTTGTTGATGGATGCAGGGCCGTCACAGTCGTTGGTGCGCACCTTGCCGATGCTGTCCACGGCTGCGGTCTGATAGCCGCCGAAGCCGATGGTCTGCTGCAGGTCGTCGATGCTCATCTCATCCAGCAGGTCATCCCACTTGGAATCGTTGTAGTCCACGCCGCGCAGGTCAGCCAGCTTGAGGCCGTTCTTTGCGCCGGTGGTGATGTCCTCTGCGTTGGGGTCCTCGTCCTTCTCGTAGCCGGACTCGGTGTAGGTGAAGCAGTTCTCGAAGCCAGCCTTGACCTCATCGCTCATCTCATAGGTAGCCGGAGCGGCAATGGCCTCGTCGTAGTTTGCAAAACCGTCTGCACGGGACAGATAGGTGATCTCGCCTTCGGCGAAATCGAACTGGTTGATCGCCACGACCTCGTCGCTCTCGCGCTTGTTGGACTCGTTGTAAACGATGTCGGAAGCGACAGTGTAGGTCTTGGAATCCAGAACATTGTGGGCGTCAGAGTTGGTGCTGATGATGTAATCGCCAGCCTCCAGCACATAGCAGCCGTTGTTCTTGTAATCGTAGGAAGCCAGATCCTCGACCGGGATGGTGAAGTCGATGGTCTCGCTCTCACCGGGGGCAAGCTCGCTGGTCTTGGCGAAGTCCAGCAGGTTTGCGGAAGCCTTCTCAATGCCGCCGTTGGTGTACGGAGGATCATTATAGATCTCCACGACATCCTTGCCGGCAGCAGAGCCGGTATTGGTGACGGTGACAGAGAACTTCAGGCTGCTGCCGTCGCTGGTGATGTCGCTCATCTTCTGGGTGAAGGTGGTGTAGCTCAGGCCGTAGCCAAAGGGATAGACAACTTCCTTGTCGTAGTCGATGAGGCCCTCATCGGCGGCAGTCTCATAGAACTTGTAGCCGACATAGATGCCCTCAACGTAGTTGACGAAGGAGGGAGTGGTACCTTCGGGGTCAAAGCCACTGGCGTTGGAATTGAACTCGGAAGCGTTGGTGTACTTGAAGTCGCCGAAGTTGTTCCACCACGGAGAAGCGGTCAGGTCAGCAACATAGGTGTCAGCGGTACGGCCGGAAGGGTTGACCTCACCGGCGACCACGCGGCCAAAGCCCTCAAAGCCGGACTGGCCGGTGCCGGGGCAGAGCAGGACGCCCTTGATCTGGGGGTAATCCTTGACCCAGTCCATCTCGAAAGCGTTTGCGCCGTTGTAAACGACGACGACCTTGTCGAAGTTGGAAGTGACGAGGTCGATGAGCTCTTCCTCGCGGTTGGACAGCTGCAGGAAGTGGTCGCCCTTATCCCAGTCATTGCCCTCGTTCAGGCTGTCATCGTAAGTGCCGTTGTAGTAGCCGGCACCCTTTTCACTGCCGCGATACTCAGCCACACGGCGGATCCAGCTGCCGTCCACGACAGCAGACATATCGGTGGGAAGGTCTGCGCCCTCACCGCCGACGCGGGTGATGACGACCATGGCGGTGTCAGAGTATGCCTTGGCGTTTTCCATCATCTCGTCGGTGTACAGGCTGACATTCGGCTCGGGCAGAGTCCAGTCCTGCTTGGACATACCAACGGTGGGGCGGGTGGAGCAGTAATCGGTGTAGAACTTGCTCAGCTCGTCGTTGGTCTCGATGCCTGCATCATGCAGACCGGTGAGCAGGTCGGTGACAGGGTAAGCGTCGTTCAGAGCGCCGGAACCGGTGCCGCCGTAGCAGGGACTGGTGGAAGCCCAGCCGAAGACGTTCAGCTTGGAGCCGGAAGCCACAGGCAGGATGTTGTCGTCATTCTGAGCCAGAACGATGCCTTCCTGGGTGATCTCATTGACCAGCTCGGTGGCCTCTGCGGAAGTCTCCTCACTGATGGAACCTTCGCCGGAGACCAGATCCAGCATGGTGGACATGGGGCCGGTGCAGATGAGGTTGACGACAATCGCCAGCGCCAGCAGAATGGCGAGGCCGGACTGCGCACGAATCATCTTCTTTTTCGCTTTGGGCATCTTCCGCACCGCGAACATCACGAGGAGCGCGAGTACGAGGACGACACCGAATGCAATCAGATAGTTCTGAATGTTCGAAACTACCTGCATTACATCATCCATATTGATGGACAACATAATTTTCTTCCTCCTTATTCTGAATCCATATTTTCCGGGTACAGCTCCCGGAGCATTGTCACTATTATAAATGGATTCAAAGAAAATTCACAAACATCTTCACAATCTGTCATTTTGGAGGCATATTTTGCAGAAGTTTCAATTTGGTTTCAAATTTTATTGTGCTAATCCACAATTTCGAGAACGGTTTTATTGTGCAGAATAACAAAACGTCTCTGTCATCGCTGTGCGATGACAGAGACGTTTCTCACGATGGGACCGGCAGCAGGATCCGCAGGGTGAACCAGCCGTCGGCCCAATGAAGGGTCATGGTGCCGTCGTGGCGCTGGGCGGTCGCCTGCACGCCCTGCAGGTCGTAGCCGCCGTGGGCGTTGTGGACGGGCAGACCGTCCGCGCCCATCTCCACGGGCTGGGCGCAGTAGTTCTCGAAGCGGAGCATCACGCAGCCGCTCTGGTTGTAGATGGCCACCCGCAGCAGACGCTTTTCGGGGTCGGACTCGGCCAGCACGCTCTCGATGGCGTTGTCCAGCGGCGCACCCACGAGGGTACACAGCTCCCGCGTGCTCAAAAAGCCCAGTTGGCTGCCGTCGGCCACGCTGGTCATGTTGATGCCGCGCTGCTGGCAGTCCATGCTTTTGGCGGTCAATAGGGTATCCAATACCGGGTTGCCAGTCTTGTTCTCTGCTTCATACTGCCGGATGCCGCTCTCCATCCGGGCCAGAGCCGCGTCCTGCTTGGCCCGGTCGCGCTCGGCGCGGATGTCCGCGATCTGGATCTTCAGCTCGTGATAGCGGCTGTTGATGAGCCGGATGCCCTCCTTGCTCCGCTTGTACTGCTCGTACTGGCGGTGGAGCACCTCGTCCATGGCGGCAAGCTCGCTGTGGAGCGCCGCCTCCCGCAGCTGCTCGTGCTGGACCGTCAGGATGAGCACGCCGCAGAAATCCACCAGCGTACGGATGCAATAGACGCTCATGTCCACCTCGCGGTCACTGAGAAAGAGCAGATTGCTCACCGCAAAAGCCATCACCGCCATGACGACGGCCACGAGGCCCGCTTTTCCGCTGATGACGATATGGCCCTTGGGACTTTTGTGCTTATGCTCCAGCACCCAGATGCAGCCGAAAACTCCGCCATAGACCACCACCAGAAGCAGCAGTGACAGGCCGTCGGCCCCGCTGCGCTGAGGCCAGAGGAAGCAGTGCAGCTGCCACTCGGCGCTGGCCGCCAGCTCTGCCAGGACGAAGGCCCGGGCGCAGACATAGCCCGCTTCCAGCAGGGAGATGGTGCGGGTGACCCAGAGGTATAAATACTGTATCCCCACAGCTGCCGCCATGCAGGGGATCCACCACGCCAGCGGGACGCTGCCCGTGGCCTGCAAAAAGACGCTCAAGGCCAGCGCCCCTGCCGCACTGGCAGCGATGGTGGCCGTTTTGCCGAAGCGGATGCCCAGCGGCAGGGCGTAGATGCCCACGGCCAGACACTCGGCCAGCGCCGTATACAGGCGCGGGATGCTGGGCAGTGCCGTCATGCGCCCTCACCCCCGATGTGGTCGGCCAGCGCCGCGAGGAAGGCTTTCCGCCGGGGGCGGCTGACCTGCAATTCGTAGGGTCCCACCTGCACCATCCCCTGCTGCACGCTCTTCACCTGTGCCAGATTGACAAGGTAGCCGCTGTTGCAGCGGGCAAAGGGCCGCTCGGCCAGCTTTTCCTCAAAGGCTTTCAGGGTGCCTGCCGCCACGAAATCGCCCTCTTCGGTATAAAAGTGGACGCGGTGTCCCTCGCTTTCCAGATAATAGATGAGGGACGAATCCAGCCGCCGCATCCCGCCCTCCACCGGCAGGGCCAGATAATGCCGTGCGCGGCGGCGCAGCTGTTCTTCGGCCTTGCGCAGCTGCTGCGAAAACGCAAAATAAGGCACCGGCTTGAGCACATAGTCCAGCGCGCCCACCGCGTACCCGCCGATGGCATACTGTGCCATATTCGTGATAAAAACGATGATGACGTCCTTGTCCAGCTCCCGCACTCGCCGGGCCGTCTCCATGCCGTCCAGATGCTTCATCTCCACGTCCAGAAACAGAATGTCGTACACCGGGCGGTAATCATCCAGCAGTTCCATGCCGTCGGCGAACTCCGTTACCGCGAACTCGGTGCCGTACTGCCGGGTGTGCCGCTGCACATAGCCTTGCAGCTGCGCCCGCACCTCTGCCTCGTCCTCGACCAGAGCAATGCGTATCATTGCCGCACCTCCTTTTTCCGCAATTTTTCTAGTTTTTATTGTAACACGAAATAGGGCGTGTGGCAAATAGGAGAATAAAACAGCAGCCCCGCTTCATCTGCCGCGAGGCTGCTGTTCTGTGATTGGAAAATTTCAGGCTCAGTTCGTCTTGACGGCCACAAGGATACGGATCTTCTTTCCGCCTGCGCAGCCGAAGTTGTCGTACCAGCCGATGAGCTTATAATCCTCAGTGTTGATCTTGGGCAGCGAGGTGGCGAAATACTGGCCGTTCGACCACAGATACACCTGCATATCGTCGGCAGTCTCATAGCGCTTATCGCCGCTCATGACCGAAGCTGCGCCCAGCTTATCGACGACTACCGGCGAGAGCTGGAGCATCCGGTTGATGGCCTTGCCGTCAGCAGAACGACCAATGGCGATGCCGCCTGCGATAACGGGGTACTTGGTGGCGGTGCTGTAGGCCACCTGCTTGCCGCCGGAGTAGCAGACGTAGGTCGCACCCTCGCCCAGATAATTGAGGAAGTCGCCCAGCGTACCGCCCACGCTGTCGCCGGTGCGGCGGAGCACATAGCTGAACAGCTGGTCCGTCTTGCCGGTAAGGGTGTTCCAGGTAGAGCTGACGACACTGCCGTCGATGAGGCCGTAGAGCACATCGCTGGTGCTAGGAACAAGGATGTTCTTCACATCCTGGAAGGTCTCCTCATCGGTCTTGTCTGCCTTGGTGGTGGTCCCAGCGGGGAGGCCTGCGGCCTCTCTTGCGGCGTCCTGTGCCTTGTCGCTGATCTTTTTGTCGATCTTCTTGGCGGCTTCGTCCGTCAGGCGGCGGACAGAATCCAGCGCAGCGTACTCCCACAGGTCACCGGTCACATCGTCGAGGATGACCCGGTCGATCTGTCCTGCGGAATTGGTGGTGTAGTAGCGGATGTCGCTTTCGCTCAGAGTTACCCCCGATAGGCCCCTGGGACGAACTGCCCCAGCCACACCCTCCGACGTCGTATCAATGATCTGCACGTTGTCTGCAAACGGGGTGTCGCCCAGCGCGGTGCCGTCGGCGCTGACGCTGCCGCTGGTCGAGCGGGGCGAGATGGACTGGACGCTTTCGCCGTCACCGTCCACGCTGATCTCCACCAGCTTGCCGGCCGGGAAATTGAGCTTATTGTCCACATTGACGGTGCGGGCGGTGCCGTCGGTACACATGACCGAGACAGCCTGCTGCACCTCAGCGCTGTTGGTCTCCACGAGGGTGCGGGATGAGGACTGGACCACGCCGTAGAACACAGCGTCTGCCGCGTCGCCGGTGAGGACGGAGACAGCTGCATCGTTCATGCCCAGCAGCAGAGTGACCACCTGACCCACGCCGCCGCCGGACAGGGAGGACAGCTGGTAGGCCACAGAGGGCGAAGCGATGGTGTAGGTGACGCCGGCCACGGTCACAGAGGTCGGAGCGCTGGCCGAGGGCGAGACAGCCGTCACGCGGCCTGCGGCACGCTTATTGTAGATCCACACGGTACGGGCGCTCTCATTATAATAGTAGACATCATAAGGCGAGAGGGCCGCAGAGGTGGTGACTTCGTCGTTGCGGTAGATGGCCGCCGGGGCGAAGGGCAGAACTGTGGAAACATCAGCCACGAAGGGACCCTTGACGTTGTCCAGCAGGACGGAGGAGATGTCCACCTGACCGTTGCTCACCGCAAAGCCCAGCGTGGAGGCGTAGACCTGACCGCTGCCGTTCATGGCGGTGAGGGCGTTGTAGAAGAGCATGGTACCCTGCTCGAGGGTCAGAGTCTCGCCCTGACGGGCATTGATCTCATTGCGCAGGCCCAGTGCGCTGGCCTTGCTGAGCTGAGCTGTAGGGAAGGTACCGCCCAGCTTTGCCACATCATAGCCCAGCAGGCGCAGCGCCATGGTGCAGGCTTCTTCCAGCGTGACGGTGTTGTCCGGGCGGAAACTGCCGTCGGAGTAGCCGGTCATCCAGCCGTTCTGGACGGCAGTGCGGATGTAGACCGCATAGGGAGAGTCGCTGTCCACATCGCTGTAGAGGCGGCCGGTGCGGCCCTGTGCCGTGGTGGTATCGCGGTAAGCAGAGAATGCGGTGAGGAGGCGGGCCGCCTGCCCACGAGTGAGGGGCGCACCCAGAGAACCGGCCTGCTCGGCGGTCAGACCGCCCAGTGCCGTCGCCGTCTGGACTGCCGCGTTGGAGCCGACCGCAGAGGCGGGCAGCACCAGCATGGAAACAGCCACGCAGACAGCCAGCAGGAATGCGAGGAATCGTTTTTTCATGGTAAACTCCTTAATCATATCTGAGCGCTTCGATGGGGTTCAGGCGGGCGGCACGGCGGGCAGGCAGGAAGCCGAACAGGACGCCGATGCCGCAGGAGATGCCCACGGCGATGGCCGCCGCGTCCGCCGAGGGGGTGACGTTCAGGGTGATGTCCGTCAGGATATACGGAAGGATCTGGTTGATGATGGCCGAGACGATGTAGCCCAGCACGATGCCGAAGCAGCCGCCCAGCGCCGACGTGACGCCGGCCTCCACGACGAACTGGGTCAGGATGGTGCTCTCCTGTGCGCCCAGTGCCTTGCGGATACCGATCTCACGGGTGCGCTCGGTGACAGACACCAGCATGATGTTCATGATGCCGATGCCGCCGACCAGCAGCGAGATGCCTGCAATGGCCGTCAGGACGCCCACCATGACGTTGATCATGGAGGACATCTGCTTCATGGCTGCGCTCAGGCTCATAACGTAGACATAGTCGTCCTTGCTGACCAGCTTCTTGATGCTTTTTTGCAGATACTCCTGCGCTGCATCCGAGTGGTCTGCATCCTGCAGCACGACGTAATACTCGCTGACACTGCTGGTGTTGTTGACGCTCATCAGGGTGGTATAGGGAATGAGAACAACGTCGTCGTTGCCGCCCTCGTACTGAGAGGCGGGTTTGGAGCGGCCTTCCAGCACGCCCACGATGCGGTACTCACTGGCGCCTACCTTGAGGGTGCTGCCGAGGCCGTTGCCGCCGAAGATCTTGCGGTCCACATAGTCGCCAATGACACAGATATTCTTGTTGTCTATCAAATCAGTGTACTGGATGCCCCGTCCCTTGGCCACCTTATAGTTGTTGATGGTCGTGTAATCTTCGTTGACGCCGCTGATGCTGGTGCGGCGGTACTTCTCACCCGCCACCCGCAGCGTGTCGCCACCGGCGCTGGCGATGGGCGAAAGGCCCCGATAATACTCCGGCTTCTGGTTGATGATGTTATACACATCGCTGACCTCCACCGTGCGGGTGCTGGCGGTCATGATGTTGACCGCCAGAATATCGCTGCCCATGTCGGAGTAGAAGTCCTGCATCATGTGGGTCATGCCATTGCCGAGGCCGACGATGACGATGACGGCCATAACGCCGATGATGATGCCCAGCATGGTGAGGAAGGTGCGGACTTTGTTGCTCCACACGTTCTGGATGGCCTGCTTGAAGGTCTCCTTTATCATGCGTTCGCTCCCTCCTCTCCGGCTTTCGGGGCCGACATCATGAGGTTCGGCTGAACGACCGCCTCGGGTGCGTGGGCGTCGCCGTCGTAGACGACGACACCGTCCTCCAGACGGATGATGCGCTCAGCCTGCACGGCGATGGAGTTGTCGTGGGTGATGAGGACCACGGTGTGGCCCTGTTTGTGCAATTCCTGAAGCATTCCCAGCACTTCCCGGCCGGTGTGGGAGTCCAGCGCACCCGTCGGCTCGTCGGCCAGAATGATGGGCGGGTTGCGGACAAGGGCGCGGGCGATGGACACACGCTGCTGCTGGCCGCCGGAGAGCTGGTTGGGCTTGTTCCGGAGCTTGCTGCCCAGACCCACCTGTTCCAGCGCTGCGATGGCGCGGCTGCGGCGCTCGCTGCCGCCTACGCCCGCGTAGATGAGGGGGACTTCCACATTTTCCAGCAGGGTCAGCTTGGGCAGCAGGTTGTACTGCTGGAAGATGAAGCCCAGCTTCTCGTTCCGGATGGCCGCCAGCTCACGGCGGTTCATCTTGCCGACGTCGCTGCCGTCCAGCAGATACCGGCCATGGGTGGGCACATCCAGACAGCCGATGATGTTCATGCAGGTGGATTTGCCGGAGCCGGACTGGCCCACGATGGCCACGAACTCGCCCCGCTCTATCTTCATGGAGATGTGGTCTGCCGCTTTGACGAGGGTGTCACCCATCTGATAGTACTTGCAGACCTCGTCAAACTCGATCAGGGCGCTCATTCGTCGCCTCCTTCGGCAGACACCATCATGGTGCTGTAGAAGTCGGTCGCGCTGACGCTGGAGTTGTCGTAAGCGATGGTATCGCCCTCCTGCAGGCCGCTCTTCACTTCGATGTAATCGTCATCGCTGATGCCGGTGGTCACCTTGACGTAGACGTAGCCGTCGGGAGCGGTCATAGAAGTCTCAGCATTGGCAGCACTGGGCGAATCCTTGGTCACCAGCACATAGCTGCCCCGGACGAGGGCGGCGTTGGGCAGGGCCAGAACATTCTTGACGCTGGCGGTAGTGATCTTCGCAGTGGCGTTCATTCCGGGCAGCAGCTCGCCCATATCGTCGATCCGGACGGTGACAGGGTAGCTGGTGGAGCCGTTGGCGGTAGTGCCTGCCACGAGGATGCTGCTGATGACGCCCTTATAAGTCTCACCCGGGACGGCGTCGGCGGTGATCTCCACCTCCTGGCCAACCTCAAGGGAGCGGATCTTCAGCTCGTCCACGTTGAGCTTCATTTCCAGATAGCTCATATCGTAGATGGTGCAGAGGTTCTGCATGGCGGTGTCGTTGGCGCTGAGCTTGTCGCCGGCCTTGACCTTTTTGTCCACGATGGTGCCGCTGATGGGCGCATCAATGGTGTAGTGGCTGATGTTCCGCTCTGCGGAAGACATCCGCAGCTCGGCGGAGCGGAGATTGTCGGCGGCGTTCTGAGCCTGCTTGTCCAGATCCTTTCCGGTGATGCGGAGGAGCACATCGTCCTGACGGACGGTGCTGCCCTCCCTGACGCAAAGCTCGGACACGGTGCCGGAGGCAGCAGCCACGACGGTCTCCTCGCGCTGGTACGCAAAGTGTGCAGAGTTGAGGGAGCTGACACCGTTCACCTGCGCCACTGCGGCCTGCGCGGTGGTCAGGCTGCCTGCGTTAGGAACAGCGATGGTGACGGTGCAGGTCATGAGGCTGGCGTCACCGGAGGGGTCTGCGCCCGACACCGAGCGGATGGTGCCGTTCAGCACCTCAAAGGTGGTGTCCGGCATGACCTGCGCGGCCTGACCGACAGCGAAGCTCTGGGCCTCGGCGGCGGGGAAATCCACAGCCAGCAGCATCACCGAGGTATCGCGGACGGTGGCGACGGTCTGCCCGGCCTGCACTGCATCGCCTGCGGCCACAGCAAAGGAGCTGACCTCGCCGCCGATCTTCGTGCGGACGTTCCGGGCGTCGGCGGCATCATCGTAGCTGCGCTGGGCCTGAGACACCGAAAGCTGTGCGCTCTCGAGGTCGCCCTCCACATCCGAGCTGTCGATGACATAGAGGACATCGCCCTTCTGGATGGTGTCGCCCAGCTCGAAGTCGGCGGTGAGCACCGTGCCAGTGACGAGGGACTTGACGGTGTAGGAATCGGCGGCGTTGATGGTGCCGCTGCCGTCGTAGACGTTCACGATGTCGCGGCGTCCCAGCTTCTCCTGCGTGTAGGCAAGGTCTGCCGACGCACTGCGGCTCTTGCGCGGCACGATGACCGCCACCAGCACCGCTGCGGCTGCGACCACCGCGATGCAGCGCTTTTTGTGGGTCTTGATAAAGTGGAACACCTTATTTTCTCCGCCGGTATTCTCCTGCGGAGAGGCGTCCTGTGTCTTCTTGTTGAAACCTAGCATGAAAAGCCTGACCTCCTGTGTTTCATGAAAAAGAAAAGTTCTTTCTGCCTGTTTTCATTCATTCTGCGCTTTCCCCCACAGCATCCGCCAAAAATGACCTGTCTGCGAGATACTGCCCCAGGTTAGCGGCGCGAACCTTTATAATGATACCATCTAACAGAACGGACTACAAGAAATTTTTCCTGCACAATCTGCAACTTTTTTGAAAATTTTTCCATCATCTCTGTGTCTGGAAACTGGAACATCAGACAGAGCTTTCGGATGAAGAGTTCATCCACTCGCTCCGGCCCTTCGTGCAGCGGCTTTTGGGATACGGTCAGAAATAAGACCCCGACCTTGACGATCGTCTGCAATGAGACTTTCACCTGCAAGAACTGCGGGCGGGTCGTCATCTGCACCCGCTATCCCCTCTTGCATCCGTTATCCAGCCGTTCCAGTGTGCAAATTGTGCAGAGCCAAAATCAGCCCCTAAAAACCGCACCTGATTTTTATACAATGGGGTGAAAACGAGCCGGTTTCACCTGCGAATGACACACCCGACACTACCAGTTTATACCACACATCAAATATACATCAACAATTTGATTCTTGGCAGGGATATGGACAGCCAATTTATATATCATTGCGCTCAAGAAAACCAAGGCTGCCAACCCATAATTTTCTTTGTCAAGAGGGCTGGCACCGTCCAGCCCTCTCTCTTTTTGCTAAAGTTTCCGTCTGTGCAACAACACGAAGGATTTCCGGGTATTGCGCATCGGCACCAGCATCCGGGTGAACAAGTAGAGTTTCGACAAGCCCCGGCTGGAACTGGCAGAGAAGATCGAGGCAAATTTCTATTCCCAAGACCTGACCCCGGCAGCACCGCAGCCCCGGCAAAACGAAAAGCCGGCGGCAACAAAAATCTCCGGTAAGGAGATCCTTGAAGCCATCCGGC
>OGJZ01000468.1_pt1 | contig 48632 bp, 32 predicted proteins | sample 1572321 | NCBI WGS metagenome assembly OGJZ01 (sample SAMEA2582086, study PRJEB24529) | metagenome | biome: Human gut stool | place: China | collected 2011 | reverse complement strand
TGTAATAGCCATATCTCGTATTTATGATTGAGGGGCAAAGATACGTGATAATCTTCAAATTACAACGCGCGGGGTGAGAAAAACTGTATAAGATAGGTTATCTCAAATAACTTTCAAGATACCAATTTGGCATCTTGAATGAAGGGGAGTTCTATAAAATATCTGCCTTTTGCTTTTACAGAATTGAGGAGAGAGTTTACTTCGATGAGAAGCAATACACATTTCCTGCAAAGTCGCAAACAATCATCCGGTTACCGGATACGGCTACGGTGGAGAATACAGGTGCTCCGAGGTTATATTTCTCTTTTATGATTCCCGTTGCCTGGTCGATAGCGTATAGATAACCGTCGGAAGCTCCGATGTAGACAACTCCTTGTGACGCTACGGGGCTTGTTTCCACTCCGGCTTGCGGGGTGCTGGAGTAAGGGGCGGTGTAGACGAGTGAAGGTGATGTCTCTGCTTTCCATTTGTTGAAAAGTGTGGATTTGTCTAGTGCGAAGACTCCACGGTCGGCAGTACCGAAGATAATTTCCTGTTCGGTGACGAGCGGGGTGGATGTAACGTCCAGATTGGCAGAGAGTTCTTTTTGTTGAAGTACTTTTCCGGTTTGCGGCTCTATGGTGAAGAAGCTTTTGGAAGAGATAATCCATAGTTTTCCGTCTTTATAGACCGGAGATGCTCCCCGGTTGCCGAGCCCGTTGTCGGAGAGTTTCCATAGTTGTTTTCCGGTGCGGACGTCATTGCCGTATAATCCGCCCCATTGCGTTCCGCTGACTAATACATTTCCGGCAACGGTCAGGGTGGTGGTAGCGCCTTCCCGTTGTTTCCAGTCTTTGTTAGTCCATATTGTTTGTCCTGTTTTTAAGTCATAGGCGGATAGTCCGGCGCCGATTCCGGCATAGGCTACGCCTTTATCTACGGTCACTCCTTCTGTCAGATAGGGGTAACTGTTCAGATTGATGTATTGTTTCCAAAGTAATTTCCCTGATTCTGCGTCTAAGGCATAGAGGTTGCAGGCGGCATCCTGGGCTATTACAATTCCATTTTCATAGGCTATTGTGTTCTTTACTGAATTTGCAGTAGGGAATTTCCACAATAGTTTGCCGGAGTTGAAGTCGAATGCGCAGATGAATGTGTTCAGTGATACATTATCGTCGGTGGTGGCGATGAATACTTTTTGTCCGGCGATAATGGGGGAAGTCATAAAGATATTGCTGCCTGTGTTGGCTGTCCATTGCAATTGTAGGGGGAGCTTGATTTGAGAATCATTGACTCCGCCGGAGTGAGCGGCGTTTTGAAGCAGGGTGTTCCAGTCTTCGCCCGGAATAGAGGACGGCTTGAAATCTTTTTGATAAGTGAATTGGCTGGTAGCAGTCGCTTTCTTTCCGTCGTTGAAGAATGAAGTTACTGTAAGGTTCAGTCTTTTCCCGTTTTCATTCGCCGGTATTTGAATGTTTCCATTCCAGTTCCAGTCGGTGAGAGAGGTAAGATTGCCTTTGGCTATTTCTTGTTTGTTCTCCGCGTCGCTTAAGATATAAGAAACGTGTGATGTTTTTGCCTGCGAATGATAGGTGTTGACGGAAACAGGAAGCTGGTTTTCGCCAGTAGAAGTGACAACGGAAGAAGCGGTAGTCTGATTGTCCATCGGAGAGACGATGGCAATTTGCGGTTCGATGAAAGCGTATCTTAGTTCTGTACTGATGTTATTATTGGCATCTACTTTAATATCACGGAAAGAAGAAGGTGTATGGTCAATGCCGCCTTTGTCTAACGTTCCGGTGCAGATGGTATAAATTCCATTCTGATTGCGGACGTAGTTGTAGTGCATATGTCCGTATATCTGGGCTTTGGTATTGAAATCACGCAGGTCGAGTATATGTTCATTGTCGGCTTTGAATACGAAAGTGTCGCTTGCGGTGAACAGGTCATGGTTGAAAAGAATCAGCGCTTGCCCTTCTTTCATCAGGGCGAGGTCATTTTTTAGCCAGTTATATACGTCTTTCAGGGTATAGTCAGTCGGGTTGTCTCCGTGGTCGATGGGGGTGACTACGTAATGGATATTGCCGACATCGAATGAATACCATGTCGGGCCGTAGAGAGACTCGTAAAGCTCTTCGCCATACTTGCCTTTCACCAGGTCGTGATTGCCGATGCAATAATAAACGGGGCAGTTCATAGTTTGAGCATTGACTACTTGATTGTGCATGGTAAGTCCCGGTTCGTAACAGATGTCTCCGGTATGAATCAGGAATGCAGGTTTCTCGTTCTTTATATATTGCTGAAGGTCTGTCACCCAACGTCCCATTCCGTCGGTCACTTCGGTATCGGTGATTTGAACGAAAGAGTGCTCCTTTGATTTAGTCCGTTCGCTCTCTGTCAGCAGGAAATCATAGCTTTTCCTGTTTTCTTTTACGGGTAGGTAGAAATGCTGTGTTTCGTATCCGGCAGGAGTGGTGATAGTGATGAACCGTGTCTTTTCGAATCCGGGTAAAGAGAACCGACCTTTCTTATCTGTCTTTACTACGTTCAATCCGTCTGTTACCATAACTCCCGCCAGCGGCTTGTCGCCTTTATTAAATATGCCCGATTGGTCGGCGTCGATATAGACTGTTCCTTTGAATTGAGCGCTTAGTGGCAGATATAGTAAAAATGAGATTAGTATGACAGATAGTCTTTTCATGGTCAGTTCTCCGGTTTTTAGTGTGTTAAGCTAATTATTCCTTTTCTTATTTCAGTTGTTTCATTTCTTCATTGTAGCGTGCTTCTTCTTTGCATAAAGGTTTGTACCACGTCTTTCTTAATATCAGTGTAGTAACCAGCAACAGGGCGATGGAACTCCAGAGTCCCAGTTGCTCACGGACAACGAGATACATCGGAATGATAGTAAGCGTACATTGCCAAACGATACCGATTGCCACGTTGAAAGCATCTCTTTTGAAGTTTCTGTTTGGCCGGATATGGGGGTAACGGGCCAGAGCTTTTTCTTCAATCGGCTTCCACCATCCCCAGGGGCGTACACGGGTATAGAAATTGATAAGTGTTTCATCGTCTGTCGGAGGTGCGCTGTATGTTCCGGCAATACATCCTATCAGGGAGACGCCGAACAACACCGGGAAGAAATAGAGCACCCATGCATCGGGAACGGTGAATTTCATCACGATTGCCGCCAGTACTCCGGCAGTCATTCCCCAAAAATAGCCTTCACCGTTGAAACGCCACCAGTGCCATTTCAGTACGTTGGCTGCGATATACCCGCCGAAGAGCGCGCCTACAATCCATTGGAAGATTTCATTGATATCCTTCAGGAAGAATCCGATAACAGTGCTGATTACTACTACGGCAACAGAAATGACATAACTGCTGCGGATTTGCGTTTTTACGCTTGCTTTCGGATTGATATATTTCAGATAAATGTCATTCACGATATATGCAGGAGCTGCATTCACCGTAGAAGCGAAAGTAGACATGAAAGCTGCCAATAGCCCGGCCAATAACAGTCCGGCTAATCCGGCAGGTACATAACGTGTGATTAAGTGTGGAAGGATAGTCTCAAAATCTGTTCGTGTAACTTCCATCTGCGTCATTCCGCCATCCTCTTTGAAGAAGTAGATAGCCAGCAATGCGAATCCCATAATCATCAGATAACGGGGAATTAATAACACTACTGATACAGAGCCGCTCATCATAGCCGCTTCTTTCGGAGACTTACAGGACAGAATCTTCTGCATGTCATAGTTGGGTGCAGGGCCTGCCATACTCATAAAGATACCTTTCAGCAAAGCCATCATGACGAAAATGCTTATCAGGCTGTAAGGCTCGTTCGCCATTCGTTCGGTAAGGAGATTCATCCGGCTGCTCCAGTCAATATCGAGCGTCCACCCGAAGAAAGGAGAATCCCATCCGGCAGGCACAAATGAGTGAATCATATCCGGTGCTACCATCTGCATGCCGATGACGACGATAACGATACCCGCCACGGTCATTATCAGGAATTGGACGACATCCGTCCATACAATACTCAACATTCCGCCGAGCATCACATAGAAAGTGGCGATTGTGGTAAAGAAGATACCATATACATGAGGAACATATTCTGCAGGAACATTGAAAGGAATAAATGGAGATACCACTTCCCAGGGGATGAATATCTCCATAAATTTACCAATACCTATGAATCCATAACTTAAAAAACCGAGTACGCTCAATAATGCGAATACAATAACAATCGTATGTGAAAGAGTTGACCCTTTACCTTTCCCGAAACGGGTCTTAATCCATTCCGCGCCGGTGAGCACGTTAGAACGACGCAGCCACACGGACAGGTAAACCATGAGGAATATCTGATTGAATACCGGCCATAACCAGGGAATCCAGAGACTTTTGAAGCCATAGGCGAATGCCCAATATACCATCAGCATTGTGCCTGTAATATCGAACATTCCGGATGCGTTGGATAATCCCAACATATAGAAAGGCAATGATTTCCCGCCTAAGAAATAGGAATCCATATTTTGGGCAGCCCGTTTCTTTAGAATAAGCCCGATGACAATCATTGCGATAAGATAAGCACATATGATGAGAAGGTCGGTAGTGTGTAATTTCATATTATTGTTTTGATTCGATTTATATGTTCTATGTTCTTTGCGGCAAAGGTAGGGGGAAAGAGGTAAGGAAACAAATATTATTTTAACTCATTCTGATACTATGTTGATATTCCCCGGTTTTGGAATAAAAAACGTTCCTCTTCTGCAAAAAAGAAAAGCGCAAAGTTGTCCGGCTCTGTCATATGACAACCGGATAACTTTGCGCTTTTAATTTTAAACATATTGCTCTGTCATGACTAGTTTGTTCGTTTCTACGAGCTTGCAAATACTTTCCACAGAAGCGGTGGAACGGAATCCGTCTGCTGGTGTGTGGAGACAATAATCCGTCAGCCTGTCGATTGACGAGGTTGCCACGTGCATGCGGGTGTCGGAAGAAGCGTAATAGATATATACTGTCCCGTCCTCATCCGCAATCCAGCCGTTCGAGAAAAGTACGTTGGATACATCTCCGGTTCTTTCCTCTCCCATAGGGGCAAGCAAGAAACCGCCCGGTTCGGCAATGATTTTAGTTGGGTCTTCCAGAGAGGTCATATACAGATAGAGTACATAACGCAAGCCGGCTGCGCAGGCACGAACTCCGTGAGCCAGATGTAGCCAACCTTTTGGGGTTTTGATAGGATGAGGCCCTTCACCGTTCTTCACCTCTTTGATGGTATGATAATGGCGGTGGTTGATGATGATTTCTTCTTTCACTTCCGCATGGGTTATATCATCTATCAGTGCCCAACCGATACCGCCGCCGTTGCCGGCATTGATGAAATTATCTTGCGGACGGGTGTACAGGGCATATTTACCGTTTACAAATTCCGGGTGCAAAACGACATTGCGTTGCTGGCTTTTGGAAATCAGGTTTGGCAGTCGCTCCCAGTTCTTCAAGTCTTTGGTACGCACGATACCCGCTTTGGCTATGGCAGAAGACAAGTCGCCGGGGGTGGCGTCCGGGTCAAGGCTTTCGCTGCAAAAGATACCGTAAATCCAACCGTCTTCATGGGCTGTCAGGCGCATATCATACACGTTCGTCTCTTCAGGATATAAATCCGGCAATTGAACCGGATACTCCCAAAACCGGAAGTTGTCTATTCCGTTCGGGCTTTCGGCAATGGCGAAGAATGATTTGCGGTCATATCCTTCCACTCGTCCCATGACAAGGTACTTTCCGTTGAATTTGATAGCTCCTGCATTGAATACGGCATTGATGCCGAAGCGTTCCATAAAGAAAGGGTTCGTTTCGGGGTTGAAGTCGTATCTCCATTCCAACGGAGTGTGGGCGGCTGTCAGTATGGGATATTTGTAACGTTCAAAGATGCCGTTGCCTGGTAGTATCTTTTCATTTTCACGTGAGATGAGCGATTCGAATTCTTCGGTAAGAATACGTAATCTGTTATCATATCTATTCATATCTATTCAAGAATTTATAAAAAGAGACTGGCTACAATACAGACAGAAATAAGGAACGTACTGTGTTGCGCGGACAGTCTCTTTTTATGTTGGTCATTTCAAAAGTATGGGGGTACTTTCAAAATCCATGTGTCAGGTTTATAAATTATTGCTTGGTTATCATATAAGAACGGACAGTGCAGCCGGCTTCCAGGAAGCTGACCCAATACCAGCCATCTTCTGCTTTATCAATACGACAATCTTCTATCGGATATTTTACACTCTTGTCGATTGCGTTTCTCGTCACCTTATATAGTATAGGGGCACTCTTATCGCCTTCTTTCAAGTCTCCTGAGAATTGCACGGCAAAACCGCTGGCAGAAGTTCCGGAGCTTTTTATAACCAGTTCGGACATATTGAACTCTTCCGAATGAGTAATGATACCTACGGCCGAAGTAGACAGGCTTTGATAAGAACTGGAGCCTTTAATCAGGTAACGATAAGACGGATCTTGCAGATAAGGGCTATCTATATAAAGCACATTGATACTGATTGATTCGCCTTCCTGGTCACTAATAGTAATCGTTTTGTTGAAACGGTATCTTCTGAGCCCTTCGACAATGACTTCTGTTCCGCTTTCCGCTATTGTGCATTTCAGATACGTGGCAGAACCATTGTTTGTACAGGTATAGCCGCCGTTACCATTCAGAATTTTAAGCATTAGGGGCTCGCCGACCGTCAGATAAGAGATTTCTTCATTATTGTCGAGTGCCAGTTTCTTGATGACTTTTACGGAAAGTTCCGCACTCTTATTCAGCCTGTCGGTCACTGTAACCGTTGCAGTACCCGGTGACAGGGACTCTACCCGGATCTGTCCTTCTTCATCTACCGTAGCTTTGGCTACTGATTCGTTGTCGACAGTCACTTTGTATCCTCTGTTTCCTGTATGTATCTGAATTGCTTTGCTCTCGTTCGGATACATCTTGGTGGAAGAAACCGCCAATACCAATTCACTTAACTGGTCAACGATTACTTTTACACTGGTGCTCATTTTCGCCCAGTCGGTGATTGTCAGGTTGGCGCTACCGGCTTTCAACGCAGTTACTTTAATCGCGTTTCCTTCGGCGACGGCCGTCACTACATCTTCATCCGAACTGGCAATCTTGTAGTTCCCATTTCCCTGAAGCATCCGGATTGTCCCTTCCGGTGTCTCGTCGAAGTTGATGATCAGCTCTTGCGTATCCGGCACCAGTTGATGGTAGGAAGGAACATCATCGTTACAGCCGGAGAATACGGTAACGGCTGCAAGCAGGAATCCTGCTAAATATAATAGATTTCTTTTCATACTATTCATTGTTTATTTAGAACATTTATTCTGCTTCAATATCTTTCATTTTACCGGTGATGGTAACAACGCTAAACTTGGGAACGGTGATGGCACGCAGTCCACTAAGAGACGGATTAATTTTTTTGCGTTGCCATTTCACGCCTTCGTCCGATGTATATGCAATCATCGTCTGGAATTCTTTTCCTTCAATCTCCAGTTTCGTTTCGAAAGCCTTGCTGGTAGAGTTATTCACCAATACGATAGTATAGGTGCCGTCGTCTTTCACGTAAGCTGTCATTAACAGTTCTTTGGGGAAGGCTTCGTCGTCATTTTCAGGAGCAATCGTTTTTACATCCACGCGGCGGCTTCCTTCCGGGATAAACTTGGTGAATTGTCCGTAGCTGTAATAGCGGGCGGCTCTTTCATAGTTTGTTCCGGGCAGTGCTTCTTCCAGTCTGATAAGTGCTTCATTATTGGTACAAGGACGTGCGCCTGCCCACCATACAAATGCATTCAGGTTGGAAACAGCCAGGTAATTGTGGAAAGTGGTGGCCCATTGCATCGCATTTTTCCAAGACGGGTCATACGTATCCGTAGAACTGGTTTCTGTATTCCAAAGATGAATATTCTTTTCAGCACAAAGGGGTGATTGTACAAATTCCGTGTTGCCGATCAATGTATATCCATGAGCGGCAGCAATGATATTGGAGTTTGCTAATTCGGGACGAGCCTTCAAACCGTTTTCAAGGAAGGTGACTCCCGCTTTCCACCATGAATGCTCGCCGAAGATAATTTTCATATCCTGATAACCTGCCTTGTCTAAAGCCGGGCGAAGATTATCCTGGCAGAAATTGGCCAGATTACCATAAGTCCAGCTACATCCGTTCCATCCTGTTCCGCTACTGTTCGGCTCATTGGACGGTGAAATGGCATAAATCTTAATACCGAATTTATTCGTATATGTATTGATGAAGTCTATCAGATAGTCGGCGAATTCGTCTCCCGAACCGGTCTTCAAACTACCGCCGGAAGGTTTTCCGTTAGATTTCATTGTTCCGGGAGGACTCCATGTAGAGAACATGAACTTTACATCTTTGTATTTTCTCTGAAGGATATCCACCAGCCACATTTGTCCCAACTGCACCTGTTCGCCGCATCCCGAACCGTTGAAGTCTCTCCAATAATCATTAATCATGGACGGGTCATTCGGAGCCAGGTTGAATGTGCGGTTAATACCGAAGTCGATAACATTGGTAGTCGGATTCTGATAGTGCGGGAACACCTCGCCCCGGAAGATATTCAGTTTCAAACCGTTCTCGCCAAACAAGTCGTTTACTACATCTTCACGTTGCATATGGTTCCATATACGGTGTGACCATTCGGCAAAAGCACATCCGAAACCATCAATAATCTGATGTTCGTGCCCATCTCCGAGCTGTACTTTGATGACAGCTTCGGTAGTCGGTTCGGCAGAGAAACCGTCGTCTTCGTCTGTTTCTTCTACCGGGTCGGGAATGTAGACATCACCGTGACTCAAACTTCCGTCCTCACAAGAGTATCCTAGAAATAGGAAGAGGGATACGAATAATAATGAATATATCTTTTTCATATTGTTTCTTTATTAAGTTAATCTTGCCCGGGCATTATCTCCATAGGCTGGTTTGCACCATCGCAGTATTATTGTTTAATTCACTGGTCGGTATCGGATAGTACAGGTGTTTTTCCTGGAAGTTTTCCGCACCTTGCTTTCCATTAGCCTTGAGTATCAACTGGATTTCACTAACGGAATACCAACGTTTGAGGTCATCGAAACGGTGGCCTTCCGCGAAGAATTCCAGTAAGCATTGGTGTTCGATTTCAGCCATCAGGTCGGCTTGCGCGAAGGTTTTTTCCTGAAGTCCCGCTCGTTTGCGGATTAGTTTCAAGGCGTAGTTGGCGCCGTCCGCATCGTCCGTTTTGGCACATGCCTCAGCATAAAGCAACAGTACTTCTGCAAAACGCATCACACGTAAGTTGCTCGATCTTCCTTCCTTGTTACCCATGTTGTCCGGCGCTTTATCGTCCACATAGTATGCGACGTTTTTCTTAATCAGGAATTTACCTGCTGTTCCACTGACATTGAAACTGGGAGCACCACCTGCCATTTTACCTTCGTTGCCTTCCCAAAGGTCGTCCATCGAATAGTTGTTGCCATACCATTTCTCATTAGGCACTTTATCGCCATAGTTGGCCGCGTCGAAGAAAAGACTGGCATACATACGCTTGTCAAACTTGGTATCCGCATCACCCGGACGGTTTTCTTTCGTAAATTCTCCTACGATTAAAGAGTTCGGCATCAGCTTGGCCCATCCTCCGGATTTTACCGGGCCGATAAACTGTGGTATGTAGCAACCCAGGCAGATACCGCTTTCATTACTCCAGGAGTATTCTCCGTCAGGGCTGTATGCTATCTCGTATACGGATTCTTTGTTAAATTCTTCTTCATTCGTGAAGTTCTTTCCGAAGTCGTCGATTAATTCATAAGAATAAGGAGATGTCAATAACGTTCCCAACAACTGTTTAGCTTCCGGATATTTATGTTGGGTGGCATATACTTTACCTAGCATTGCGATAGCGGCGCCTTTCGTTACCCGCTCTTTGGCCGTAGTACGTTCCACCGGTAAGTTGCATTTGATGGCATTGCCCAAATCGTCTTCCACTTGTGCCCATAAGGCAGCCTCACTGGCAGGGCCTTTGTTCGTTTCATCTTCGTTGGAAGGTAGCAGGCGCAAAGGAACTTCCCTGTAATTGTTGACCAGTAGGAAATACTGGTAGCCGCGCAGGAAAAGCGCTTCACCCTTAATCATCGAACGGTCGTCTTCGGTAATGCCCGATGCCGGTATCCGGTCGATGTAGCGTAATACGATATTGGCACGTTGGATGCCTGAATAAAGTGCTCCGTAAGGGGCGTTGCCGGTAGACGGTGAATTCAGGAAGTTTGCGATATTCCACATAGGGACTTCTTCTCCTTTGATTGTGTAGATATCGTCCCCGCGGCCGTTCAGGTTCAGCCACCCGTCAAATGCGCCGAAGTACCCGTACATTGCCCCTTTTATGGGAGAATAGGCGGCGGCCAGAGCGCTTTCCGCGTCTGCTTTATCTTTCCAGAAATTACTTTCCGTGAAATGATTCGGGTCTGACAGGTTTAAAAAGCTGGATTCGTCGCACGATGTCAGCGTTCCGGTGAGAAGAGCTGCCATGCACATATATGATAACCAATTTCTTTTCATGTTTATAGACATTTAATGTTTAATATTAATTTAAGGTATTACAGGTTCACTTGTATTCCGAATGAGATGGTACGGGGCAACGGATAACGTCCTTGGTCGATACCTCTCGAGAATACGTTGTAGTCAACGCCCGCGACAGTACTTTCACCCAAATCCGGCGTGTAGCCCGAATATTTGGTCAGTGTGAAGAGGTTTTCCATAGAAGTGTATATTCTTACATTTTCAAGCTTTACCTTCTTTGTCAGGTTTTTGGGTAATGTATAACCGATATCCAGTGTCTTCAGGCGCAGGTATGAACCGTTTTCCAGCCATCTGTCACTGTATGCCCATTTGTTGTCCGCGCCATCTGTCTTGGAGAAGCGTGGGATGTCGGTGTTCTGATTATCCGGCCGCCATGAGTTGGCAAGTACAGTGCTCATGTTCCCGTTGAAGTTTCCTGATTCCAGGCGGTAACGCGGGTAGTTGTAGATTTTGTTGCCCACCATTCCGTCAAAGAAAAGGTTGAAGTCGAAATTGTTCCATTCACCACCCATTCTCACGCCGAACGTGAAATCGGGGAAAGGACTTCCTACATCGTGCTGGTCGTCTGTATTAATCTTGCCGTCGCCGTTCCAGTCTTTGTAACGTACGTCGCCTACTTGCGCTCCGGGTTGGATGAGTTCGCCGTCTTTGTTCTTGTAGTTGGCAATCTCTTCCGCCGAACGGAATATACCGTCCGTCTCAATCAGGTTGAAATAGGACATCGGATGACCTTCGGCAAACATATTGATACCACGACCGCCGGCACCGTGTGCGCTATATCCGGAGATCATCAGGTTCTGTCCGCCCAATGTAATCTTAGTCACTTCATTTTTGTCGGCAGCGATATTGGCGCCTACATAATAAGTGAACTTCTCCTTGATGGAACCGCGGTAATTCACGGCAAATTCAAATCCTTTATTCCGTACCTGACCTGCGTTCTGGATCGAGTTTCCGCTGATACCGGTGGAAGCGGTCGATGGAATAGGCAGCAATACATCATTCGTATTTTTAATATACGCATCCGCAGTGAAAGTCAATTGTCCGTTCAGCAGGCTGACATCCAGACCGATGTTGTAAGTCTCCGTATTTTCCCATGTCAGGTTGGCGGGTGAAATAGCCTGTACATAAGGCATAGAGCCAAACCACGGCGCATTGTTCGATACATAGTTCATCCCGTCCGATACGACACTCTGCGTAGGATAATAACTGGTCATTTCCTGATTACCGAGTTTACCGTAGCTGAAACGTAGTTTCAACTGGTCGAATACATTCTCCAACGGTTTGAAGAACTTCTCGCGGTTGATATTCCATCCCACGGAAACAGACGGGAATGCGCCGTACTGATGCCCTTTCTTGAAGCGTGACGAACCGTCGCGGCGGATGGACGCGGAGAATAAATAACGGTCGTCATAGGAGTACATTACACGTCCGAACAGAGATACCAATGCCAGTTCATTCAGGCTGCTGGATGCTTTCAGGTTGGAAGGATCCACGTTGCCCGGCATCGTTTCTATAAACTGGGGCATGTCGCTGTTCTTCCCGTACAGGCTGTGGCTCTTGTCCTTTTGTGCCGAATAGCCCGCAAGAAGCGACAGGTTATGCTTGTTGAATGTATGGTCGTAATTCAACGTATTTTCCAATACCCATGATTCCCAGGTGGATGATTTCTCTTCCAGGTCGGGCTTGTCATTCTTTCCGAATGTTCCTAAATCATACGCATCTGTATATTTGCGGTATTTGGTATGTTCTTTCCGGATACCTACATTCAGCTTGTATTTTAATCCTTTGATGATTTCCGCCTGCAGATAAGCATTGAGGAAGATTCTGGTAGTTTCGGTCCGTTCGTCATTCACGGTCATTTCCGCCAACGGATTGGGCAGGTTTATATCGTTGGAAGTACCCCAACCGCCCGAATTTGTAGAGTCATATACCGGCACTACTGACGGGAACTGGAAGATATCGAACATGGTATCCTGATGGATATATCCGCTTCCTTTGGTCAGGTTTACAATCATGGATTCACCTATCGTCAACCGGTTGTTCAGGAAAGAATAATCGCTCTTCAAACGGATGTTGTAAGATTCATGATCTGTATTGCGCAAGATACCTTCCTTATTGAGATAACTTACGGACGAGCTGTAAGAACCGTTTTTTGAACCGCCGCTGATGGTTGCGTTGGCCTTGTAAGTCATGGCGGTGCGCAGCATTACGTCCTGCCAGTCTGTACCTTCACCGATGAAAGGCGTTGCTCCGTTCTCCGAGCCGTAACCATCACCCGCCAGGCGATAGTAACGTGCGAAACGGCTATATTCTTCTCCATTGAAAACCTTCAGTGTTTTGGGGGCTTGGCTGATACCTGTGAAGAAATTGACGTCCAGTTTGGTAGGCATGTCTTTCCGCCCGCTTTTCGTTGTGATTAATACCACGCCGCCTGCTGCGCGTGAACCGTAAATGGCTGCTGCGGCGGCATCTTTCAATACCTCGATGGAGGAGATGTCATTAGGGTCTACCATGCTGATGTCACCGAATGCACCGTCAACGACATACAACGGATTGTTGTTGGATAATGAACTGATACCGCGCACATTGATGGTCATACTTCCGTTAGGGTCACCGCTGGAACTTGCCACCGATACTCCGGGAATCTTTCCTTGCAGTGCCGTCGCGGCATTGGAAGCCACCTGCCCGTTCAACTCTTTTGCGCTGACCGAACTTACAGCTCCCGAAAGATGGCTTTTCTTTACTGTGCCGTAACCGATAACCACTACTTGCTCGAGGGCTATATTATCTTCTTCCATCGCGACATTGATGGGTGCTCCGGATGTAACGGCCCTTTCTATTTGTTTCATACCTATTGTCGAGAATATCAAAGTATTCCCTCTGCCTGCCTTGATGGAATATTTCCCATCCGCGTCTGTTACTGTGCCGGTGTCTTGACCTTTGACTCTGACCGTAACTCCAGGTAAAGGTTCATTTGTTGTAGCTTCTGTCACTACTCCTTTTACTTCAATGTCTTGGGCTGCCAGTGGAATACTAGCCATGCAGAGAAATAAGAATAGTAAGAAATGAATTTTTCTTCTCATAATTTATTGCATTAGATTTATAACTCCAGTTCAATTATCAATCGATCCATGGAAATTTCAACTGATAATCGTCTGATGCAAAAGTAGAGGATAATGCTCTGCAAGGCAAATGATATCTTAGCTCGTTCTGATACAATTTTGCCTGTATTTTTTGATGTAATAATTATTTAATAAGACACGTGTGGGTTGCATGTAGGACTGAAAAAGCTTATTTGTAGGCTGTGTGAGGGTTATGTACTGTGATGATATTTCTTGTGTGTCGGACGATTCTGTCTTATTACTTGTTTTCGAGAAAGGTAATATGGTGTTAGAACAAAGAATAGTAGTATTAATTTGTTTTTATTAATGATACTATTTTGCAGTTAGTTGTATAAGATTATATCGGAAGAACCCTTTTAGGACAAAAAAAATGCTATCATTTTGCTTGAGCTGTAGCGACTTCTTTTGAAGAAATCCGTTATCTTTATTATGAAAAGAGAGGAAATCCTTGCGGGGATACCCTCTCTTTACTTTTCTATTTTGAAAAGTCATCGGACAAATTAAAGAGATAAAGCTATTAGTTCTTCTCCTAATGAGTGCAAGGCTTTTTCTATTTTGCGACGTACGTTCTCGCGTGGTTTTGAGATCCCGTTAGCATAATTCCACAATTGTTTTTGATTGATTCCAGTCATTCTTTCCAACGCTGCATTAGTAAAAATACCACTGTAATGTTGTAATAATGATTGTGTATCGTACTTCCATTCAATGGAATATTCTCCTTTAATAATAGTAGGCCATTGTGATTCCGGAAGATTCTCTTTAATCAACCGTATAGCTTCCAATACATCTCTTTTGGTTTCGGCAACAGTATTACCTGCTGCATAAATACCGCTCGCATTTTCTGCATACGCACCAAAATGGTCTTTACTTGCTCCGATGTTGATAATTAGTTTTTCCATACAAGTCTCTCCTTTATCTTAAGTTCATATCTCTGGCAATTGCTCTTCTTAGAGGTTCAGGCATTTCTTTAGCACCATGATAAGGTACTGGTGGTGAACAAATAACCTCAATAACCTTTCCTTCTTTGTCTTTTATTTCTTTTTTATAGAAATAATGACTGCCTGATGCATGGCTGAATGTCCAATCGTTTTTAGTGATTTTCCGATGAAATTCTGTATATTTCATTTTTTCTTTGTTCTGTTTGGCTAGTACAAAGATAGGAATTTTTTCCATTAATTGCAATAAAGAATGGAAATATTTCTATTTAGGAATGAACAAACTACAAATAGAAGGTCATATAGGCAGAGAGATACATTACTCCTTCCTTTACGCACAGGTTCTTCGGATGAATAACATAACATTCTCTCTATTTATCATCTTATTAATACGCAAATTTAATGATATATTCTGCAATGCGCACTTTTTGTATCAGTTATTGCTTTGCTTTATAAAAAAAGCCCGCCATTGACAAATTCCACGTCAATGGCGGGCAGCTGCTATTATTCTAAGACCTATATCTAACTTGTGTTATCTTAAAAATAAACCTTTTCTGCCGTTACATATTTGTTAGCTTCTATGAGCTTACAGATATTTTCTACAGAAGCGGCAGAACGTAAGCCGTCTGCCGGTGTGTGAAAGCAGTAATCTATCAATCTGTCTAGGCTGGAAGTTGCTACGTGCATACGGGTATCCGAAGATGCATAATAGATATATATCGTTCCGTCCTCATCTGCAATCCATCCGTTGGAGAAGAGTACGTTCGATACATCTCCTATTCTTTCCTCTCTTACGGGTGCGAGCAGATATCCTCCGGGTTCGGCAATAATCTTTGTCGGGTCTTCGAGAGACGTCATGTACAGATAGAGAACATAGCGCAGTCCGGCGGCGCAACCACGCACGCCATGGGCGAGGTGCAACCATCCTTTGGGGGTTTTGATAGGATGAGGTCCCTCGCCATTCTTCACCTCTTTTATAGTGTGGTAGTGACGGTGGTTGATGATAATCTCTTCTTTTACTTCTGCATGAGTCATATCATCTATTAATGCCCAGCCGATACCTCCGCCGTTTCCGGCGTCAATGAAGCTGTCCTGCGGACGGGTGTACAAAGCATATTTGCCGTTGACAAATTCCGGATGCAGGACGACGTTGCGTTGCTGACTTTGGGAAATCAGGTTCGGCAGGCGTTCCCAATTCTTCAAGTCTTTGGTGCGGACGATACCTGCTTTCGCTACGGCGGAAGATAAGTCGCCCGGTGCAGCGTTCGGGTCAAGGCTTTCGCTACAGAAGATGCCGTAAATCCAACCATCTTCGTGTGCCGTCAGGCGCATGTCGTAGACGTTGGTTTCCGACGGGTCTGTATCCGGTAGTTGTATCGGGTATTCCCAAAAACGAAAATTGTCTATGCCATTCGGGCTTTCGGCAATGGCAAAGAATGATTTGCGGTCATTCCCTTCCACACGGACTACCATCAGATACTTTCCGTTCCATTTGATGGCTCCCGAATTCATGGCAGCATTGACTCCTATACGTTCCATAAGCCAGGGATTCGTTTCCGGATTCAGGTCATAACGCCACTCCAAAGGAGTGTGCTCGTTTGTTAAAACCGGATATTCGTATCTTTCAAAAATCCCGTTGCCCGGAAGAATTCTCTTGTTCGGGCGGGTTATCAGAGTTTCATGCGCTTCTTGTAGAAGACGCAATCTATTATCATAAATTCTACTCATAATGAATTGTTTCACTATTTCTTTCCAGAACTGGAAAGTACCGGAAGTGTGAAGCACTTCCGGTGGTGTATGTTAATGAACTGTTGATATTAGAACCAAGTGATAATGTAAGAGTATTCCTCTTTGCCTTCTTCTTTGAATCTAATCCAGAATTTGCCTTTGCCTTCGGCTTCATCTGTATCATTTGTATACTCTCTTTTCACGATTTCAAGTTCAGAGATGCTGCAAATATTAGATTCTCCTGCCATTCTATTTATTTTAACCAGCGAAGAGGGAGATGTCTTTTTACCTATTCCGCGTCCGCCTTCGAATGATATATGATATCCATTGGCAGGTTTTTTATTGTTGCCTGTTCCCCAAGTAGATGTTCCAACTTTAATATGTTCTCTTTCACCATCTGTACTAATAGTACTGAGAGTTATTCCAATCTGGTTAGAACCTTCAACATACCATCTTGCTGTTCCATACGTCTCGAATTTGTAATTAACTTCTCCTACTGAAATTTCATGGGTCTTCTCAAATACATTGTCGGTTATTTTAATAGTTTGGTCAAAGACCACCTTATCACCCTTGCCTTTTACAATCAATGTAGACCTATCATCGGAGAAAGAATAATCGATTGCATCTCCAGCTTCAACAGTATAATTTTTACTACCGTCTACTATGATGATTCCTAGTGTTTCACCAATCCAAACATTGTCAAGTCGGGTAGTTTCAATTACAAGATCTTTCGCTATCCATAGTTTTACGGTAGCTGTAAATTTCATTCTGTCAGTCACTGTGAAAGTAGCTTCACCTTTGGAAATTCCCGTAACCCTAATAACTCCATCTACTACTTCAGCAGTGGCTATTTCTGGATTTTCACTGATAACTGAGTATGTATCATTGCCGGAAATAATATTGATATCCAAAGTTTTGTTTACTACACATGCTTTGCCTTCCATATCTTCCAGTACCAGATAGTCTTTACAAACAGCCACTTTTATGGTTACTTTATTACCGTCGGCATCAGTTAAAATAACATCGCAGAAATCACTTGAAAGTGCAGTAATCAATATTTGATTATTATCGTTTAATTCGGCGATAGCCACCTGCTCGTTGCTGCTTTCCACTTTATAACCACCGTTACCGCTGGCGATATTGATCAAAGCAGTATTCTTCTCTTCGTCATTCAGGAATAATGTGATTTCTTCCTTATCAGTTTTCAATTCAAAATCTTCTTTAACCTTGACGTTGATTACTGCCGAGTGTTTGGTCCAATCTGTAATGGTGATAGTTGTCGCTCCATTATGTAGTCCGTTGATAATAACGCTATTGCCTTCTATTATGGCAGTTGCGATATTATCATCCGCAATGTCAAGTTTATAATTGCCATTACCGCTTGTTATATTAACCGTTTCATTAGGGTTTTGACCGTCTGCCTGAATAAATACATCGGTTTTATTGACCGTAAGTTCACTGTAAGTCGGAATATCCTCCGAGCAACTGAGCATTAATATGGCGGAGCTTATTAAAGCTCCTGCCAAGTATAAAATATTTCTTTTCATTAATTACAATACATTTAATTATTGTTCAGTTTGAGTTCCTTTCTCTCTGAGTTTTCCAGTAATTGACACTACACTATATTTAGGAATATTTACATAGCGTTTGCCTGTTGCAGAGGGGTTAAGTTTCTTACGTAACCATTTCACACTGGAATTGGAAGTATAAGAAACCATACTATCAAATTCTTTACCGTCTATTTCAAGCAAAGTATCGAGTGCTTTGGTCTTTGAGTTGTTTACCAATACGATGGTGTATGTGTCATCCTTAATATATGCTGACACATTCAAATCCCTCGGGATTCTGTTTGCCGTTGTCGATTCAGTTTCCACATCAACGCGTATCGAACCTCTTTGGATATACCTTGAGAACTGTCCGATAGAGTAGTAGCGGTCTACACGATAGTAATCATCACTAAAATCCCATGCATTGGTTTGCAGAAGGTTTTCTCCGGTCCACGAACATTCACGCGCTCCCGCCCACCATAGGATTGCATTGGTGCGTGCTTTCGTCAGGTAATCGTGATAGTTCTTAGCCCACTTCATTGCATCATTCCATGTCTCATCACGGGTCTTGTCATCACAAGTTTCTGTTTGCCATACATGGATTCCTCTCGCTTCGGCTGCTGCCATCGGCCGGATGTTGACGTCAACTGTAGAATAACCGTGACCTGCTGCAACAATGTTGGCATTTGCTAAATCCTCATTTTTTTCTAAAGCTTCTGTTACCCAATCTACGGCATTTGCCCACCAAGGTAACTCTCCGTAAATGATTTTTGTCTCTTTCAAACCTTGGGCGTCCAGTTCGGGACGAAGATACTCCATACAGAAGTCCGCCATTTGTTGGTTTTCCCACAGACATCCGTCCCATCCGCCCATGGCTTGATCGGGTTCATTCCAACCGGAAATGCCATATACATTAATGCCGAATTTATCTTTAAAGGCTTTTGCAAAACCAGTCAAGAATTCAGCATACTCTTTGCTGTAAGCACTATTAAAAGAACCGCTTCCGCCGGAAACTGTTTCTCCATCGCTAGATGTCTTCCATACAACAGGAGGAGTCCATACGGAGAAGAAATAATAGATATCCATCCGTTTTTTCTTACACAGATAGTCGATAATCCACAATTGGGCATATTCCTTGAATTTATCGGCGTCCGATTTAAAGAGCGCTTTTGCTTCAGAAGAGTGCGCTCCCAAATGGTAATTCTCGTTTGTTTTGAAATTGAACGTCTTGCCGTCTTCGGATGCAGATGAAGCACATACCTCTCCGCGATAGACATTGAACCTCAATCCGTTTTCACCGTAAAGGTCGTCCATAATTTGTTCACGTTTCGTACATCCGTACACGGCTTCCGCCCATCCGAAATTACATCCGAAACCGTCTATTTCCTGATGCTTGCTTTCCGGTAGTATTCTAATCACTGATTCGGTAGTCGGTTCGGGGGATATACCGTCGTCTTCGTCCGAAATAATTTCAGGATCGGGGATGTACACTTCGCTGTTGCTCAGGCTATTGTCATCACAAGCCGTGATTCCTCCTAGCAAAAGGAGTAGTGAGGTGCTTAAAAGTAAATATATCTTCTTCATAAAACTGTTTCTTATAATGTTTCTAATTATTTCCATAAACTATTCTGTTCCACAGATGAGTTGTTGATTTCTCCTGCCGGAATAGGATAATATTTATGCTTTTCTTTAAAGCTGGTGGCTCCCTGTTTGTCATTTGCCTTAAATATTGCCTGAATCTGTAGGGTTGAATACCAGCGTTTCAAATCGTCGAAACGGTGTCCCTCGCCGAAGAACTCGAGCAGACATTGATGCTCTATTTCTTTCATGAGTTCAGATTGCGAGAAGGTTTTCTCGGGTAATCCTGCTCTTTGGCGGATCTCCTTGAGTGCCCAATTGGCTTCGGCTACATCCCCTTCTTTTGCACATGCTTCGGCATAAAGCAGCAACACTTCTGCAAAACGGATGATGCGTACATTGTTGGCTTTTCCCTCCGGATTACCCATGTTATCGGCACTCTTTGATTTTACATAGTGAGCGGTGTATTTCTTCAAAAGGAATTTACCGACTTGAGCGCCACTGGCTTGGCTGACATTGAAGATCGGAGCGCCACCAGCCATTTTAGAAGCATTTCCTGTCCAAAGATCGTCCATAGTGAAAAGACCGCCGTAGAATTTTCCGTCATACCAGCCGTTCTCTTCCGAAACCCAGTCTCCATATTCATCTGGAGTGAAGAACAGACTGGCATAGATACGCTTATCATATTTGGAGTCCGGCTGTGCTTTTTTATCAGGATTTGTCACCCAATCGCCATTTTCGTCTTGTATTGTTGATCTGCTGCCACGTGTCTCAGTGGTAAATTCACTGACAAGGAATGCGGAAGGCATCAACTTCGCCCATCCGCCCGATTTGGCAGGGCCTATGAACTGTGCCAGCGAGCTACCCAGATTGATACCACTTTCGTTACCCCATGTCAAGTCACCATCACTACTGTATTGTAACTCAAATACAGACTCGGCATTGTTTTCGTTGGCAGTGGTAAAGTTGTCGACAAAGTTTTCCATCAACCGATAACGTTTGCCGGTTGTGCCGAACGGGCTGTAGGAAGAATCAATCAGACCTTTCAACAGTTCTTTAGCTTCCTTATACTTATACTGCGATACGTATACCTTTCCGAGTATGGCGATAGCCGTACCTTTCTCGATACGTCCTTTTTGTTCGGCAGGACGGTTTTCGGGCAGGTTGCCATCGTTGATTGCGGTGAGCAGGTCTGTTTCGATCTGCTGCCAAACTTCGGCTGCAGGAGAAGCGGTTTTGTTGGGATCGTCTTCACTGGACGGAACCAAACGCAAGGGTACATCGCCGTAATTGTTTACCAGCAGGAAATACTGATAGGCTCTCAGTGTCAAGGCTTCGCCTTTGATTGTGGTGCGGTCGCTTTCCGTGATGCCGCTTGTCGGAACATCGTCAATGTATCTCAATACAATGTTGGCACGTTGTATGCCGGTATAAAGTGCACCGTAAGGGTCATTGCCTGTTGTAGCGGAATTTTGGAATGTAGCTATGTCCCACATGCTGGCTTCTTCGTTCAGTATGGTGAAGATATCGTCACCTCGGCTGTTGAGGTTGAGCCATCCGTCGAATGCGCCGTAATATCCGTACATCTGGTATTTGATGGGCGAATAAGCTGCAGCCAGTGCGCTTTCCGCATCTGCTTTATCCTGCCAGAAGTTTTCGTTGGTAAAGTGGTTCCGGTCTTTCAGATCCAGAAAAGAGTCGCTGCATGAGGTCAGCGCTCCCGACAGGAGAGCTGATACAAGCATATATGATAACCAATTCTTTTTCATATTTTAATTTTTCAGTGTATTAATCTTAGTGTATTATAAAGCTAACTGTATTCCGAATGAGAACGTACGCGGAATAGGGTAACGTCCTTGGTCGATTCCTCTGGAGAACACATTGTAGCTCACACCGGTAGAAGCACTTTCGCCCAAGTCGGGGGTATAGCCTTTATATTTGCTCAATGTCAGCAGGTTTTCCATAGATACGTAGAGACGCAGGTTCTGGATCATTGCTTTCTGTAACCATTGTTTGGGGAAAGTATAACCTAAGTCGATTGTTTTCAGACGTACATACGAACCGTCTTCCAGCCATCTGTCGGTATAGGCCAGTTTGTTGTCCGTACCGTCTACCTTAGAGAAGCGGGGCATATCAGTGTTCTGGTTGTCCGGTCTCCAGGAGTTAGCGACATTGGTGCTCAGGTTACCATTGAACGCACCCGATTCGAGGCAATATCGCGGGTAGTTGTAAATCTTGTTACCTGCCACACCGTCGATAAAGATGTTGAGGTCGAAGTTGTTCCAGTCGCCGCCCAGTCTCAGACCGAATGTGAAATTAGGAAGCGGACTGCCTACATCATGCTGGTCGTTTTCGTCAATCTTTCCGTCGCCGTTCCAGTCTTTATAGCGTATGTCGCCTACTTGTGCACCTGGCTGAATCTGTTCTCCTTTTCTGTTTTTGTAGTTCTCGATTTCTTCCATACTGCGGAAGATTCCGTCTGTTTCAATCAGGTTGAAGTAAGACATGGAGTGACCTTTCTTGAACATATTGATACCGCGTCCACCCGCTCCGTGAGCCGAGTAGCCTGAGATAGACATGTATTTTCCACCGGCAGTGATTTCAGTCACTTGATTGCTTGCCGTGCTCATGTTGGCTCCGATGTAATAATTAACTTTGTCACCGATGGTGCTGCGCCATGTGGCTGATACTTCGATACCCTTGTTTTGCACCTGACCTGCATTCTGGATAGATAGTCCGCTGATACCAGTTGAAGATGCGTAAGGAATAGGCAACAATACATTGTTTGTATTTTTGATGTAAGCATCGGCAGTCAGTGCCAGTCGGCCGTTCAGCAAGGTTACGTCCAGACCTATGTTATATGTTTCTGTATTTTCCCATGTCAGATCGTCCGGCGATACGGCATTTACAAAAGGTAGTTTACCAAACCAGATGCTGTTACCTTGCAGGTAGTTCATACCGTCACTTACCACACTCTGCGTAGGATAATAGCTGTCCATTTCCTGATTACCTAATTTACCGTAGCTCAGACGCAGTTTCACCTGGTCGAAGATATTTTCCAGCGGACGGAAGAACTTCTCGCGGTTGATGTTCCATCCCACAGATACGGAAGGGAAGCTACCGAAGCGATGTCCGTTCTTGAAACGTGAAGAACCGTCGCGGCGGATTGAAGCAGAGAAAAGATAGCGGTCATCATAAGAGTACATCACACGTCCGAAGAGGGAAACCAGTGCCTGTTCGTGAATTGAACTGCCTGCTTTCATGGTAAGCACATTGCCGGTCATTGTGTCAATGTATTTTGGCAGGTCTGAGTTGCTGCCATTCAATCCGTAGCTCTTGTCTTTCTGTGCAGAATAACCTGCCATTGCCGAAATGGTATGTTTGCCGAATGTGCGGTCATAGTTCAATGTATTTTCAAGTACCCACGAGTCGAAGCTGGAAAAACTTTCCGAAAGGTCTGGAGCTTCGTTGATACCGTAAGTTCCCAAGTCATATACATCCGTATAATTGCGGTTCTTGGTATGGTTTCTTCTCAAACCCAAATTTAATTTGTATTTCAATCCGTTGATGATTTCTGCCTGGAGATAAGCGTTCAAAAAAATCTGAGTGCTTTCGCTCGAAATATCATTGATTTCAGACATTGCATAAGGGTTCGGCAGATTGATGTCCGCAGATGTTCCCCAACCGGTGGGGTTCAGAGGGTCGAATACAGGAATAACAGTAGGGAAACGCAGAAGTCCGTTCATTGTGTCCTGATCTGTGCCGCCTTTGCCTTCGGCAAGACGAATAATTAATGATTCGCCCAGAGTCACACGGTTGTTTAGGAAACTGAAGTCGCTTTTTAAGCGGATGTTATATGACTCGTGGCTGCTGTTACGCATAATACCATCTTTATTCAGATAGCCGCCCGAAGCACTGAATGATGCATTTTTGGAACCGCCGGTGACGGATACGTTTGCTTTGTAGACCATGGCAGTGTTCAACATAACGTCTTGCCAGTCCGTGCCTTCGCCGATAAAAGGTATTGCATCGGTTTCTGAGCCATAGCCGTCGGCTGCCATGCCGTAATAGCTTGCAAAGCGGCTGTATTGTTCACCGTTCAGTACATTAAGCTTTTTGGGGTTTTGCTGAACGCCTGTGAAGAAGTTTACGTCCACTTTGGTCGGCATCTCCTTACGTCCGCCTTTGGTGGTAATCAGTACCACGCCGCCTGCTGCGCGAGAACCGTAGATGGCAGCCGCAGCCGCATCTTTCAGCACTTCGATAGATTGGATGTCGTTAGGGTCTACCATATTGATGTCACCAAAAGCACCGTCTACAACGAATAACGGGGCGTTGTTTGACAATGAGCTGATACCACGCACATTGATCGTAGTTCCGTCGTTCGGGTTACCGCTTGAACTCATTACCGTCACACCGGCAATTTTTCCCTGCAGAGCGGTAGCGGCAGTGGTTGCCACATCTCCGTTCAGTTCTTTTGTCCCTACGGAGCTTACCGCTCCTGAAAGATGACTTTTTTTGACCGTACCGTAACCGATAACAACTACCTGATCCAGTTGTACATTATCTTCCGCCATCGTAATGTTGATGGGGGCGTTAGAGGTAATTGGCTTTTCAATGGTTTTCATACCAATGGTCGAGAAGACGAGAATGTCGTTCATCTTTGCATCGATAGTGTATTGACCATCAATATTGGTGATGGTTCCGTTGGTGGTTCCTTTCACCTGGACCGTAACTCCCGGCATCGGTTCATTGGTCGATGCTTCGGTTACTACACCCGTTACCTTTATTTCCTGTGCAAATCCGGAAAGGGTAATGAGGCATAATATAAAGAATAAATAAAATCTTTTTTTCATAATACTTGGGTATTGAACACTTAATGGTTTGGAAGGTATCTTATAGGCATACCTAGTCTATGTACCAAATGATGACGGATATTCATGCAATTGGTCGATAAAATGGTACTCAGAAAATTCCTCTTATCCTATCTTGTACTACTTTCTAACAAATCTAAAGCCTAATTTAACGTATTCACAGTTATCTCCTAATGTTGTCGGAAGGTCTTTTATCAACTGCATTATAATGGGTTTGGTATCACCCAGGCTAGTAAGTGCTCCATCTATATATGAATTTGCGTCTGGATCGTTCGCTACTATTGCCAACTTGGTCAAGATATCTTTCAGTACGATTCCGTCAATGTTGATTATCAGTTTCTCGCCATCAAGTGTGTATTCACAAGGAATACCTTGCTCAAGGACTGGAACCAATAATTTGATTAGTGCTTTGGCTTTGTCTCTAAGATCGCCATCGTCAGCACGAGTGCTACGAGTTAAGGTAGTTCCCAAACTTCCAATCATGTTGATGAGGAAATCAGAGTTGAGTTCCAGATAAATTCTTTCATCCGGTTTTTCTAAATCATAATAATACCGCAATACATTGTAAGTATCTTTTGTGCTGTAAGGTCCTGCTACCGCTATGTCAGGATTATAGGAGTAGCTGGCATACATGCTTCCGTTAGGTTCTGCCGCCACATATTCTAATAAATTGTATATAACTTGATTAAACTTTATCTTTTTGCCTATTAGTAAGTTCATAACTGTTTCGCTAAAAAGAAATGAGTCTAATGTCCCGAAAATAGTATTGGGAGTACCTTTTAACCCTGAGTAAACAGCGGAAAGATCGAGTTGGTTATCAGTTTTCCAATCAATCCAAAGGGGGGCGTGATTAGAGATAGCACCGGATTGGCTCATATCTGCTCGATACCATGTACCAGCTAATTTTTGATTTGTCAGTTCATAGTTAACGTCAACTGTCATTTTTTCACCTTCAATTTTTCCCTTAAATGTCATAGCATATGTTGGCTCAATATTTTCGCCTTCAAATATATAATTTTCAGGTCCGTTTCTGTATAAAGGAACATTGGCTACAATAATCTCTTTCTGTCCCGGAACCGGACTGTTGCCCGTGTATTTGAGTCCCCATCCTGAAACTAGGCCGCCAACTCCACCCGGAATTGCAGTCGCAATCGCAGTTTCAAGGTCAGTTTGTGCTGCTGCGAATGTAAAAGAAGCTGTTTCATTGTTCTCGTCCACAGACAGGATCACTTTTTTCCCATTAAGCACTTCGCCATTGCAGGTCAATTCCAGATCGAAGTCACCTTCTATACTATAGTCTCCATTCAAATCGGGAAGTTCCTCACCCTTTTTGTTATCTTCACCATCATCTGTAATTTTCTGTTCGAGGTATTCATCGTCGACGCCGTTTACACAAGAAGTAAATGTACCTGTGTAGCTCAAGAAGCATGCTACACTAATAAGATAAAATAATTTGTTTTTCATTGATATATAATTTTATATTGTTTGAATCTGGGAGCAAAGGTAGGATGGTTTAGTACGAGGGACAAATATAATTTTATCAAATACTAATACAAAATTAACAAAAAGCATAATAATGAGTAAAAAGAGTGATGTAACCTCTTTGATATCATACTGAAATACTATAAATAAATATGCTTATTGATATGAAGATTAGATGTATCAACGAACGGCAGATAAGGATGGTGAATATGCTTTGGGATGGTTTCGATGGAAAACTGACTTCTTCCAAATGGGGAAAAATCACAAAATGTTCTCCTGACACTGCGTTGCGTGATATACAGGATTTAATAAATAGAGGAATATTACGTAAAACGGAAGAAGGCGGACGAAGCACTAACTATGAATTGGCTCTATAAAAGTATTGCGGAGAATAATACTGTTATTCTCCGCAATATATGCGGATAAAACATGTCTTATTCTCCGCATTTTATTTCCTAAGTCTTATTATCCGGTTGATTCGACTTTAACCCACGCAAATCGCATTGATACATTTGACGGAAACGGATTTTAGCTTTCTCCAATACAGTATTACCACGGTTTGCCGGAAAGGAAGCCGCAACGATTCTGGCACGTTTTTCTTTATTGGTTGGATGTTTGAGTTTTTCATTCTGAAGCGTGCTTTCCAACTGTACTATTGCATGACTGACATCGACACCTTTCAATTCTACCAATATCTGTATCCAGTCATTGCTCGCTCTTTCTACCAGCACCATCTTGTCGCATTTATTACCCCGGGTGATAATATGCCCGTCTATCTGATAAACAACAGACTCTTTTGAATTGCTGACTTCAAGGGTATAGCGTTTACCTTTTTCAGACATACTTACAGTCTTTCGTACTGTCAATGGTTGTTCAACAATATATCCCTCTCCTTTTAGCTTCTCGTGCAAGTTTGTATCAGCCATAAATAATCGAATTTAATGCGGCAATGCTCTCGTCTACTAAATCGGATATTCCGTCAAGCTCCAAACCGCTTACCATATGTAGTTCGGCATCCACAATGTCTTTCAATGTTCCTTCTTCTGTCAGATAATAAGCGCCGATGCTTCCTGTCGGCAGGATATAATTTTCCGGAACAATTTCTGAAGTAGCCTTGCTGTCTTTTTCCCATGCCGCAGAGGCTACCATTAAAACATTCAAAGCGGTCAAAACATACGGACTATGTGTTGTCAGTGTTACCATACTGTTATGTCCGGTGCGTACAGAAGCTTTCTTTATGGCATTGATAATGCTCCGTACCAGGTTCCATTGCGATTCAGGATAAAGATTTTGTTCCAGTTCTTCAATAAATAACTGTGCAGACTGGTAATTGAGTAAGTGAGACGACAAGATTTCTCCATTAGTCTCAGTCAGCCTATCACCCGATGTCCGTTCGCGAAGAAATTTAGTCATCATATCATAGAGTTCCCCTTTGCTAAGGGAAACAGGTTGACCGGCCATTCCACACACATATTCAACTAATATCTCTATAGGAAGAGCAGACTGTACACCACTTGAAGCATAAAAAGTAGTGAACTCCTTTTTCTTGTCTTTTAAGCGTATAATGTCCGTTCCTTTCTCTTTATCAAAATAATACTCCATATTAGGAGCAATGGCCAGTGTCTTGGGTTCGGAATTTGTATAGAGGTCTTTGGCTTCCCCCCATTCGAAAACAAAGTTGAAGAGTACATCCAAATCTGATGCACGATAAGACCGGTCTATATTTTTTATGGCGGAAAGCAGATTCCTTTCCGATGGGATAAAACTTAGTTTTGTATTATAACGTCCATCATCGAATGCGGATAAACGTTCTATGCGTGTATTGCTCCGAGTGCCATTTAAATGTATAGTCACGCAATCTCCCTGATAATGAATTTCACTATCATTTGAAAAGTACCCTGCATTGAAACGGTAAAATTGCATCAATTCTTTAAGAAATTTATTATTGTGAGTATAGGCAGAAAGTACCGTATCACTTCCCGTCATAATCGTCTTTTCCAACCATCGGCAATAACTAAGAATTTTCATCAGGGTACTTTTTCCAGTACTCTGTTTTCCAATGAACAGATTGACCATTTTCAGGTCTATCTTACCAGTTTCATTCAATGGACCTACATGCTTGATTTCAATAGAAGCCATATATTTTGCTCTAATTTGTTGAATTCTAAAACAAAAGTAGCAAATTAAGTTTGAACCGCCAATAAAATGCTTCAATTGGCTTTATAAAAGTTTTGCGGAGAATAATAATGCTATTCTCCGCTAATTTCCATAATTGTATGTTACTTTAGCAAACTACCCTTCGTCTGCCTTCATCTCTTAGTGGAATTTCTTGTCTTCCTCGAGAAGTTCCGGGCTACATTCCTCCAGTGCCAGAGGAGTGAAGAGTTCTATAAGATTTTCTTCAGGATCACGCAGGTATAGGGTACGCATCCCCCAATCGGGCATATCCGTAGGTTCACTAATAAACGTCACGCCTTTTGCTTTTAGGGCGGCAAAGGTTTCGTCCAGGTTATCCACACTGAATGAAACCATCATTTTCTCGCGCATCGCAACGGGCTGCTGCTTGTCTGCATTGCCTACCGAAGGTGCCATACTGTCGGAACTGAAAAGGGCGAAGCCTTCTATTCCGTCGGCTACCTTAAAATTGGCATATCCGCTATTTTCATCTCCCCAGGCTGGCTCTAATCCGAGCTGTTCGGTGTAGAATCTGAAGCATTTGGCGAAATCTTTTACTAATAATCTTACGTTGCTGAATTTCATTGTTTATTAATTAATGGTTTGTATTAAAAAAGCTTTTTTTCTTTTTCAACATATAATAATCCCGGAGTGAGACTATTTGAAAACAATCTTCATCGGTCTGCCAATCCAGACTTGCGGTTGTTCGAGGTTGAAGATAGATGCTATTGTGGAAGCTACATCGTATTGCATCATGCTTACATCGTCAAACCGAAGCCCTTTCTTGATATTCTTGCCGGAAATGATGAACGGAGTTTCCATCTCCTGCATCGTCTTTCCGCCATGTCCTTTGTTGATGCCACCATGATCGGCAGTCAATATGAAAATAGTATCATCAAGGATTCCTGCGTCTTTTACTGCCTGGACAATTTGGCCCACGTATGTATCCAGTTCTTTGAGTTTCTCATAATATGCAGGAGTGTCATGTCCCTCGGTATGGCCGGTATGGTCGGGACTGTCATAACAAATGGCAACGAGAGCCGGATGCTTCTCCTTGATATAAGCGGATGCCATGTCACCCAATTCTGTAGGAGTCTTGCTGTAATCGGCCACATGATAATGATAACTCATAGAAAGGGTGTCCACTAAATATTTGATTCCTTCCCATTCGTACAGACAACCGATTTCTGCTTCCGGACGGGCGTCACGCAATAGTTGGAATACGGTCGGGAAGATGCCGTTCTTGTTTAATACACGCGACGGAAGTTCGGGTGTTTTGGAGCCCCATTCGGTATATCCGTGAAGTTCCGGCCCGGCTCCCATAAACATGGATGCCCAGTTGATGGCGCTTGAAGAAGGAAGTGCCGAACGTTTCTTTAATGTATAAGAGCCGTCTTCCATCAGTTTTTTTACGTTGGACATATCCGCTTTCGGAAGACTGTATGCGCCCCAGCCGTCCAGACCGATGAGGACAACATGTTTGGCTTTGTCTTTTCCTTTGGCGTTGCAGGAAAAGGTGAGACTGAAGAGTAAGGCAAATGTAGCAAGTAGTGTTAATGAAATCTGTTTATTCATGATACTTTTATTTAAATGGTTAATGTTTTATTCGTTTGTTTGGCGAGAGCGTGTAGCTGTTGACAGGCAAAGGTAGGACTATTTTGAAAGAGAGGCAAATATATTATTAGCAGATGCTAATACTTTTTTTTCAAAAGACGGTGTTGTAAGGAAAATATTATGCTCCGTTTGTATGCAATATTAACTATTCTATGGCTTTACTTGTTCATATATGAATAAGTCTCTTTCTTCCTAGTGATAATATCTTTACGGTTTTATAATAAACCCGAGTGTTGTTTTTAATAAATAGTTGAAGGGTTTATTATAAACGGTATCCGAGTTTATTAAAAACTATTTTTGATGAATTTCTTGATTGTTTGTGAATTATGTATACAAAACGGGAGAAAATCAGTGCTGATTTTCTCCCGTTCCACTTCCTTTATATATGGAAATATATGTTTGATGATACTCTGTTATGTCTTGATATTTGTATAATTCATCTTGTTTTTCTTCTTTTTTATTTCTTCAAAGATACGAAATAAAAAAGGAAAAGTCAAGAGTTGGCTGTTATTAAACGATTCTTTCTTGAAACTGATTATTTTTTACTCTTCATGATAAGAATGGTCTCTCGGAAAGTCCTCTCCATCCCATGCCTTTTTCGAAGTCCAGGGCTGTGAAGCATCTGTCCAGAAGGGATCGTCTGCGGGAAGGCCTAATGGCAGGAAAGCGAGTGAAGCCATATATAAGCTTCCATTATTGGTGTAATAATCCGAGATGCCGGGTTGCGAACCGTTGAAGCCTAGCGTGAGGAAATCTTTTTCGTTGAAATTGCGGTTGTTTCCAAACATACGTTTGATGACGGCTGTCATGCCGGCACGTACTTGCCCGTTTGACAGTTCTTCGGGAAGCCAGTTTCGCCAGGCAAGTAATGCAAGTGTCTGCAAAGAGCCTGTGCGATAAGTGATGGAACGTCCGACGACGGGCAGTGTTCCTTCCGGGGAAATAAGCCGTTCGAGAATCATTCCGAAGCGTTGTGCCCGTGCTATCGCTGTGTGGTAATTGCAGCCGGGCATGTTCCATATCTTTTTATGTTTGCCGGCTTCGGTGAATATCTCCAAGGCTTCTATATACATGGGGTGTATCACGAAACTATTGTAATAGTCGAACGCAAAGTGGGGGCCATCGGAATACCAGCCGTCACCTACGTACCATTCTTCTATCTTTCGTAAAGAGGAGCTGATACGGTAGGTGTCGCTGGGCGCACCTGCTTTTCGAAGGAACGATTCGACAGTTGCGCTGAACAATAACCAGTTGCTGTATGACGGGTCAACTCGTCTGAGTTGGATAAATTCATTGATATAACGCTGCTTGGTCAGGCTGTCCAGAGGAAGCCATAGGGCATCGTAACCCCTTAGAAAACTCTCTGCGATATAGGCTGCATCGACCAGTGTCTGTCCTTCCTGACGCCATAGCAGATAATCCGCTGAAGAAGGGTCGACAGCATGTTTATAACTGCTCAAAGCCCATTCCCGAAGCTGTTTGCGTCGGACTCCTTCGGCTGTGTCATCATCAGGCAATGATAACCACGGAGCCAGTCCCGCCATCAGCCGTCCGAAACATTCCATATAAGTGACATCCTTATTGCGGCCATCCCACGTCGGGCTTAGTTCTACAAGCATGTTCTGTTTCAACCGGCCTTCGCTCATGTTGCTTAGTACAGGAACTGCCATCCGGTACATTACTTCGCACCAGATTTCCCTGTCGCTTTTTTCCGCTTTCTTTTTAGCGATGATACTTTCTGCCGGAAGCAGGAGAATGATAAGCAAGAGTAGCCAATTCTGTTTTTTCATGTATTACTTTCTTTATTGAGACAATTTTTTTTGAGACAAAGGCAAAGGTAGGGCAATTCCGTCGGCGGGACAAATACAATCTTAGCATTATCTAATACTTTTGCTTTTTTTATCCGAAACTGATACTTTACTGTGCGAAATGACTTGCAACGGGGCGTTATATCCCGATTTGTTATATATTTGCCGGCAAACGAAATATTACTATGAAGAAGAATTGGATGTATGGCAGTGTGATGGCTGCTTTGTTTGCCTTGATGGCAAGCGGTTGCGGTGATTCCTGGCGGACGGTCGAGTTTCGCGGAATCTGTGTAGATGACACGCATGGTGAAAACGGACTCTATAATCCCGGACGAGGATTCCGGTTGGAGACGGCGGTAGATGTGCTGCATGAGAAAGATACTCCTACAAAAGAGTTGCTGGAGCTGTCGGAAAAGTATGTGGCGGATAGTGTCTCGCTTGCCCAAAGTTATTTCTATCTTACTTATCTGATAGGAGAGAAATTGTCAGAAGAGAATTTCCAAACCATGCAGGCGTATTTTGACGAATTACAGAAACAGGGAAAGAAAGCTGTGTTGCGTTTTGCCTATGAAAGGGATTTTATGGGAAGGGCTGCCGCAGGGCCGACCGGAGAACAGATATTGGAACATTTGGAGCAGTTGAAACCTTTTTTGGAGAAAAACAAAGACTTGATTTTGGTAGTGCAAGCCGGAATGATTGGTGCATGGGGCGAATGGCATAGCTCTATCCAGGGATTGGAAAACTCGGAAGAGACAAAGGCTGCGGTATTGGAAAAGCTGCTTTCAGTAGTCCCCGAAGAAAGAAACGTACAAGTGAGACTTCCTGAATTCAAGAACCTGCTGAAGGATAAACCGGAATTATATAAACGGCTTTCGTTCCACGATGATTTTATTGTCATACGTCCCGACAGATGGGATGCTGATATGCACGAAGGAACTGCCAAGTTCGACCAGATTGTGGCGGAATCGCCTTATCTCGTAGTGGACGGAGAACTCCCCTGGGGATTCTGGAGCGTAGGTGCAGACCCTGACAGCCCTTCTGCCGGATGGATTATTGACGGTCTGCAAGCGGCAAGACGCCTGTTCCTTCAGCATTATACTTCCTTGAGCATTATCCATAATTATAAGGAGCAGCATCCCAATAACAGATTTGACGAGAATAATCCACCCGAATATTCCATGATAGTCTGGAAGAAAACGATGATAACGGAAGATTCCTTTCGTCAGCATCATATGCCTGTGTCGGACAGTTATTTCCAAAAGCAGGACGGAACGAAAGTGGAGCGTAATATGTTCGATTATATACGTGACCATTTGGGTTATCGTATTGAGTTGCAATCTCTTCAGTTACCGAACCAACTGCAAGCCGGAAAAGAAAACCTGTTGAATCTGAACTTGGTAAACAGAGGCTTTGCTACCGTGTTTGGAGAACACCCTGTTTATTTTGTATTGATTGATAATCAAGGAAAAGTTACGGAATTTCTGACTGAAGCCAATCCGTTGGACTGGCAACCGTATCAACCGGGTGATACTACCTATACATCATTGACACATTCCATCGGTTTATCCCTTGATTTGCCGGATTCAGTTGTGCCCGGAGAGTATAAACTGGGTTTGTGGATACCGGATGAGTCGGACAGGCTGAAATATAATCCCCGGTATGCTATCCATTGCGCAAATGGCGATACTACCTGGTGGGTGTCTGAAGATGGAAAATATGGCGTGAATGTATTGACGACTGTTGAGGTGAAATAAGATTTCTTTTTAGTGCGATATTTGTACTTCTGTGTAAATAAATAGCTTGGAAATAGAAGAATGATTTAAATAAAATACTATATTTGCCATTATTACGTGCGGAAAATGTGGGAAATCACACATTTTCCGCATATAAATATGGAAAATATGAAAATTTGTAGAGATATTATTGAACGTTTGAAGAAATGGAAGGATAGTGAAAACCGTAAGCCTATTCTTCTGAAAGGTGCGCGTCAAACTGGGAAAACATGGATCATGTCAGAATTTGGAAAGGAGTGTTTCGAATATGTAGCTGAGTTTAATTTTGATAAAACAGAGGAACTCAACAGTATTTTTGAAAAGACCAAGGATATTAACCGGATTCTGAAGGAATTGATGCTCTTCACAGAAGTTCCCATTGAAGCGGGAAAGACACTTATTATCTTTGATGAGATTCAAATGTGTGAAGGAGCGTTGAATAGTTTGAAGTATTTTTGTGAAGATGCTCCACAGTATCATGTGATTGCTGCCGGGTCATTGCTGGGAGTCGCCATTCGTAGAAAGAAAATGTCTGTACCTGTGGGTAAAGTACAGATTCTAAAAATGTTTCCTGTCACTTTTAAAGAATTTCTGTTGGCTTCTGACGAACGTACTAGCCAATATGTGGATACTTTAAACTCTTTGGAGGCTTTGCCGGAAATTATTCTTAATAAACTGGAACTGGAATATAAAAGATATCTTATCTGTGGTGGTATGCCGGAAGCTGTTACTGCATTGTTGGAAAATAAAGGAATGCAAGCGGTGGAGGATACATTACAGAATATTTTGGATTTATATACACTGGATTTCTCTAAATATGCTTCTCCTGTAGATATACCACGCATTGATAGTTTATGGAGTTCTTTACCTTCCCAACTGGCTAAAGAAAACAGGAAATTTATTTATCGCATTGTTAAAACGGGTGCTCGTGCCCGTGAATACGAAGATGCTTTGCTTTGGTTGGAAGAAGCCGGACTGATTTACCGTATTTTTAATGTGTCAAAGCCTGGGCTTCCTTTGAGTGCCTATCAAGATTTGTCTGCGTTTAAGGTGTATGCCTGTGATTGCGGGTTGTTACGCCGTCTGGCGAAACTTTCTCCTGAAGTTATTCTTTCAGGAAATTATAGTTATACTGAATTTAAAGGTGCATTGACTGAAAATGCCATTTTGCAATCTTTGATGTCAGGCAATAATGATGTGATGCCCTATTATTGGAGTTCGGAGAATAGGGCAGAGGTTGATTTTGTCTTGCAGTTTCCTACGATGGTTGTTCCTGTGGAAGTAAAATCGGACACGCGCATTAGTGGCAAAAGTCTTTCTGTTTATACTAATAAATTCAATCCTCCTTTTAGGATTCGTTTCTCGATGAATAATCTTAAAGAGAACGATGGATTGTTAAGTTGCCCTATCCCGTTGACAGACTGGCTATATAAAATAATCAATCTGATGACAACGGGGAAGAATAAGTGATTCTATAGCAAGTTTGTATATGGCCTACAGGGCTTCTGATTTATGTATTATAAATCAGCACCACTGTATATGCCACATAGCAAAGTATCATGATACTTCCCTCTATCCGTGTAATCGTCCGTTTGGCAAAGAACAGCCCGAAGAACCAAAGCAGGACACATGAACCTACCAGCGTGAATAAGTCAAAGTTGGTGATTCCGCTTAGGCGGAGCGGGGTAATGCTGGCGCTGCATCCCAGTACGAAGAAGATATTAAAGAGATTGCTGCCGATAACATTTCCGATGGCAATTTCAGGATTCTTCTTCAGTGCCGCTACGATGGACGTGGCAAGTTCAGGCAGGGAAGTTCCTGCGGCTACCAGTGTCAGACCGATAATGGATTCGCTTACACCCAGATTGCGGGCGATACCGGTGGCTCCATTGACGAATAATTGCCCGCCATAAATAAGTGCGGCGAGCCCGCCAAGAATATAAAGAACGGATTTCCACCAGGGAAGCAATTTGATGTCATCTTCTTCGGCAGGAGGGGCGGGGTGCTGAGCGTCACTTGCCACAGGCGTGGACGGAGTACGGGCAATGGCGAAGGTATATCCCATGAAGATGGCGAAAAAACAAAGCAATAATAAACCGTCTACTCTGTTCAGGATGTTTTCTGAAGCCTTGTCAAGAAAGACATCATTGGCACAGACCAACAGGACGACAGAAGAAAGGATGCAGAGCGGTATCTCCTTTCTTAGCGTATTCCGGGTGATGACAATCGGGGCAAACAGGGCGGTGCAACCTACAATCATCAATGTATTGAAGATATTACTACCCACCACATTGCCTATGGAAATGTCCGCGCTGCCTTTGAGGGCGGAAGCGACACTGACTGTCAGTTCCGGGGCGGAAGTACCGAATGCGACAATGGTAAGTCCGATGACGATGGGCGGGATGCGGAAGCGTTTGGCTACTGAAGCCGAGCCGTCCGTCAATCCGTTAGCTCCTAAAAGAATGAGGATAAGTCCTCCTATAAGAAACAATATATTCATAATTTTTTCCGTTTGGTGGCAAAGATAATCATTTTGGGAGTTGATATGTCAAAAACAATCCGTATGTTTGCTCTGTTTTAATTAAAAAATAGATTAACCTTCATTCACTATCTGAGAATAAAAGGATATGGAAATAAATAGAATAAAAAGATTAGTACTGGTGTTGCTGGTGTCTTCCTTTGCAATGGGGGCGCAGGCACAGTTGGAACAAGCTGTTAAAAAGATATTTGCCGGAGATACCATAGCCGAGACACATCCCGCCTTGAAGCGGGATTCGGACTCGGCTTATGTGGCAAATTTGCAAAAGACATTGGAAGAAGCCCGGCTCAATGAAGCGAATATGCGTATGGAGATGGAGCAAATGAAACTCCAGATGGCTACCGCCGATTCCGTGAAATACGCACAGCAACGACAGCGCATTGATTCTTTGCGCCAGTTCACGAAGGGAATACCTGTAGTGGCGGATGGTGATACCTTATTCTATCTTTTTACCAAACGTGGCGGATATACTCCCCAGCAACGGGCGCAAATGACAGGTGCGGCAGTTGAGGAACTGGGAAAACGCTTCAATCTCCGTCCCGATTCCGTTTCTATCGACCATTCGGATATTGTCTCCGATTTGATGTACGGCAATAAGGTGCTGCTTTCACTCACAGACCAGGATGCATTGTGGGAAGGGGTTTCCCGCGACTCCCTTGCCAAAGAGAGACGGGAGAATGTTGTCTCCAAACTGCATGAGATGAAGGCTGAACATAGCATCTGGCGGATGGTAAAGCGGATTCTTTATTTCGTACTGGTGATTGTCGGACAGTATTTACTTTTCCGTCTCACGAACTGGTTGTTCCGTAAAGTGAAAGCACGCATCCTGCGTTTGAAGGATACGAAGATAAAGCCTGTCTCCATTCAAGGATATGAATTGCTTGATACACAGAAGCAAGCCAATCTGCTGGTCTTTCTCGCTAGTGTAGGGCGGTATATCCTAATGGCATTGCAACTGTTGTTTACCGTACCTCTTATCTTTATCATATTTCCGCAGACAGAAGGGCTGGCATATCGCTTGCTGGGATATATATGGAATCCGATTAAGAATATTTTTATAGGTATCGTGGATTATATTCCCAAGTTGTTTACTATTATTGTTATTTGGTATGCGGTGAAGTATCTGGTGCGTCTGGTACTTTATCTGGCGCGTGAAGTGGAAGCTGGACGTCTCAAAATCAACGGTTTCTATCCGGACTGGGCGATGCCGACTTTCCATATCATCCGTTTCCTGCTCTATGCATTTATGATTGCGATGATTTACCCTTATTTGCCGGGGGCTAGTTCCGGTGTGTTCCAGGGAATCTCCGTTTTTGTCGGATTGATTGTTTCGCTCGGTTCAAGCACGGTTATCGGTAATATCATTGCCGGACTGGTGATTACCTATATGCGTCCGTTCAAGATGGGCGACCGGATTAAATTGAACGATACTACCGGAGATATTATTGAGAAAACACCGCTTGTCACCCGCATCCGTACACCGAAAAATGAGGTGGTCACTGTCCCCAACTCGTTTATCATGTCTTCGCATACCGTGAATTACAGCACTTCGGCACGCGAGTACGGACTCATTATCCATTCGGAAGTGTCTATCGGATATGACATTCCGTGGCGGCAAGTCAATCAGATATTGATTGATGCTGCGTTGAATACTCCCGGAGTGGTGGACGACCCGCGCCCCTTCGTGTTGGAAACGTCTTTGAGTGACTGGTATCCGGTCTATCAGATTAATGCCTATATCAAAGAGGCGGATAAGATGGCGCAAATTTATTCGGACTTGCATCAGAATATACAGGATAAATTCAATGAAGCGGGGATTGAAATCATGTCACCGCATTACATGGCTGTACGGGACGGAAATGCGACGACAATGCCTAAAGATGATTGGAGAAACGGTAATCCTGTGAATAAGGCGGGACAAGGGGAGACTACTGAAAAGCCATAAAGGAGTCTCTTCCATTACAGGAGAGAGACACCTGATGTTGTGTGTTGCTTTTACTGATATTCATTACTGTCGGGTGTGGCGTAATGAACATCAAAACGTCCGTTGGTCAGACTGCTGCCGTTGCCGAATGTCGCGCTGATTATTTTCGCGCTTGTGTCAAAGCGGCTTATAAAGGCTGTCCCGTCTTCCAGTTCTTCCTCTCCGGCTTTTACATTGGTGATGACGGACTCTTCTCCTTCTTTGGGAGCTAAGATTGTGAATTTTATGCAGAAACCGTCTTCCTTTGTCCTGACTGAAACGGATAGTTTATCCTCTTCTTCGTTTTTGGAATAGAAGAACGAATCGTGCGTCCATAGCGGTGAAGGGGCCCAGCCCAGATATCGTCCGCCCACATAAATCCAGCCGTCTACAAGGCATCCGAATGTGTTGGCACCTGTGGTTGTGGCAGGCGGCATTACTGTGATATCGACAGTGTTGTCTTCTGTACAGCTCCAAAGGCTGACAATAGAGAAAAGAATGAGTATATATTTTTTCATTTTCATTGAAGTTAAGGTTAAAAATAATAAGATAATCCCGCAGTGAGATTCAGGCGGGAAAGATTGGCGTCATGGTTTTCATCAAATCTGACGATGGTCGTTTCTCCGTGATAATGAGTTTTCATCCTGACAAGTCCGCTGAACAGGTATTGCACTCCTACTCCGAGTCCCAGGTTGGAAGTCAGTTTGTAGGTGGCATTGCTGTTGATTAGAAAACCGATGCTTCTGGCTTTCACTCTCCGTGTTTTGCCAAATACCTCGCTGTTGTTCCGTAAAAAGAGTACGCCGGGCCCTACTCCCCCACGAATCTGCCAATGCCTGGTATTGGCGTTGCACATTCCGATTTGGGGACTGATGAAATGAATCAATAAATGGTCTTTTCCTTCGGGATGGCTGCCTTTGGAAGAGAATCCGTTATAGACTGCCCCGAAGATGAAACGTTTGAGAGGGCGGAAGTGGTACTGTCCGTCCCAGGTGACACCTTGTGCAAGCTTGCGTTGGTAACTGTGGGTACTCATGGTCAGTGTGGGAGTTCCTTTGAACATATTACCGTATCCGGCATGGAAGGAGAATTCATGTCTCTCGAAATTTCTCTGCGAGAAAAGTGTACCATGGCAGGCGGCTAGCACGATTATTATTAAAACCGTTTTTAGTTGTGCTTGATTCATGTGAAATTAGTTCAGATAGTTAGTTTGTTACAAAAGTAGTAAATATCTCAAGCTTTCTCACATCGGAGCAGAATTTTTTGCCCATTATTTAATGTGCTGGCAAATAGGTAGGTATCTCCCCCTTCTGCCAGGTTGATGCGTTTGCGTAGTTCAGCCACGGTAGCCGGAAAGTTGCGGACGGTGATATTTGCCTTTTTAAGGTCTGACAGGCTTTCCTTTATTTCTTTTTTGTTGAAACTACATTGGTTGATGATACGGAACGCTCTTCCGGGAAAGTCCGTAATCAGGACATCGGAAGTGTAAAGATGGCTGTTGGGGTGCAGCTTCTTTATAGGATAGGCTGCGGCAATACTGCGGAAGGCTCCGGCTTTCAAGAGGGATGTGTTCGGTTCATACAGGTAACTTCCCAGTGTGTCTGTGTACATACATTCACTGCGCTGCTCCTGCTCGCGAGTGAATACGAAATGCTGTTTTTCCTGTACTCCTTTTGTGAAGAGGTTTACGCAGTGGATTGGGACTTCTTCCGGTGGGTTTTGTTCTGCCGGAGGCTCTTGTCCGAGTAATAGCAGCAGTTCTTTACATTCGTTATTGACGGACAGAATATGGACTTCTTGTGTATGTCGCAGTTCTTTCAATGCCAATGAAAGGTCGAGCATGGGGGAGAGTTTGACCATTACCCGGTTGGCTTTGCTTAGTAAGAGTTCTTCCAATTCCGCGACATCCGGTTCGCAGTCGGAGATGGCTACGGTTTTGCCGCCATGCTCGTTGCGGCGGGCGGGGTCGAGGAAGATGCAGTCTACGGGAGACATTGTTTGCAGGTAGGCTACGCCATCTTCATTCCTGACGGTAATATGGTTCAGGTTGAGTATGGGAAAGTTATGTGCCGCTATTTCGCAAAGTTCTTTCTGACGTTCTACGTAGGTGGCTGATTTGAATCCGTCAGCAAAGAAAGAACAGTCTATTCCGAATCCTGCGGTAAGATCGGTCAAAGATTCACCTTGCAGGAGACTTGCCTTGTAGCGGGCGGTGATTTCCGAAGAGCATTGTTCCAATGACAAATGTTTCGGATACCATATATCTTCTATCTCCTTCCACGATGGGATTTTCTCGGCGGCGGTCTGTCGTCCTGCAATTTGAGTGATGGCAGTCGGCATATCCACATCCGGATATTTTTTAGCTTGCAGAGCCAGGGTGCGTACATTGTCCGATAGGTGTTCGCGGATGAATTGTTGAGTTTCGGGGGAGATTTCCATAAGGGTGTTATTACGTTATTGTGATAGTACGATGAATCGTTAAGTAGCGGTTTATGGTATTAATTTATATTTCTGTCTGGCTACGTCCCGGCTGCAAAAGTTGAAGTGCCACCATTCACTGGGCAATGCACGGAATCCGGCTTCTTTCATTACTTTTCGCAGCAGTATCCGGTTCTGCCGTTCTGTTTCACTCATTTTTCCGTTACGTACCAGTTCGCTTTCCTGTGTGATATGAGCTTCTGCACCCAGGTGGTCTACTTTCGTTCCCATGGGCAGTGGTTGGCCTAAAGAGTCCTGGATACTGATATCTACTGCCAGTCCGTAATTGTGGAGCCCACCGCCACGGTTCGGATTGGAGACGTATTTGTATTTAGCTGTTCCCTTCACTACATTCCACATCTTTTTTTGTACGGACATCGGGCGTGCGGCATCATAAATAAGGAGACTATACGACGGATGCAGCTTTTTCAATGCTCTTTGTGCTTTTACAAGAGCGTGTGCCGCATCCGGATGCAGATAGGCTTCCGATAAATCATCGTAAAGAACCTCTCCTGTGAAATTATCCGCTTGTGTGTACATCAGCTTCACGGCAAGACTGCTGTCAAGTTCGGTCACGTCTACCAGTCCTAAAGAGTCCATATAGCGAGCCATCGGACTTTTCTCCGGTTGCGGGGCGGGAAGGACGGCTTCACAGACTTGTACGGTATCTATATATTCAGTCCCTGCTTTTGTTGAATCCTTTCCTTCCTTTGTCCCGGAAATACAGGAACACCACATCAGCAGAACACAAAAAGCAGGCAGACAGTGTTTCAAAAATCTCATTGTACTTTTGTTTTTTCGGTGGCAAAGGTACTCTTTTTTGCTTTTAGCATTTGATATTCATAACTGCTTTTTTCAGGTTGGCTACTCCTTTCCATACATCCAGCAGACGCAAGACACGTTCATCTTCCGCTTTGCTGTTATTGATAGAAAGAATTTCCGCATAGATTTCCAATAGTTTCTTTAAATCCTTGATAGGCTTTTCAGGAAGTTCTGCAAGCATTGCGGTCAGTAGTTTTTCCAGTTCCCGGTTGTGCAGCGGACTGACGTTCATCATCTGTTGCTGTATCAGGTCGGTTAATCTTTTCAGAGGGCCCCATCCAGTGCATTGGTGCGAGCCTAGAACCCTGCCTATGCGTGAGCTGTCTATGCATCCTGTGTTTGCACGTTCTATCCATATTTCGGCAGCATAGGCACGACTGGTTTTGTCGGCCACTAACATACAACTGGCTTCCAGAAGATAAGAAATCTCATGCCATGTGTGCCTGAACTGGTGGAATGTTGCTATCGTAGTCCGGGTCACGTTGACCTCTCTTACTTCATTTAACATCGGGTCGTATATCGCTTGGCAGATGCACCATGCTAATAATGGCTCCGGCGTATTGGGTGCCAGCCATAACAGACGCGGCAAATCTTTTGATATTTCGTCGAAATACTGTCCCTGAGGATAATATATTTCTACCAGCAACGGATGTGGAGTGCGCGGGTGATACTCTGCTCTCTCGTTATATTTCCCTTTATTGATGATTCGGACGTTCTGTCCTTCCGGAAGATGAATGCTGATTGTAGAGGAAGTCCATTCTACCACTTTCTTGGTATAATCTATATATGAATGAGATTCCAGATACGTTTTCCATGCGAAGTTTCCAGTCAGAAATTCACGTGGACTTTCGTTGTAGGGGAAGTCCTTAAATTCGGGATAGGCCGTTTCCGGTGATTTGATAAGTCCTGCTGTCATCCACCATGCCGGATGCGTAAAGGGGGACTGGGGCGCAGACTCTTTCTCTCCGAACAGGAAGAGAAGCAGATTCCGGTATTCTCCTTCCAGTTCCTGAGTGATGGTGGAGAGTAGTTGAGCGGTGGTTTCATCCAGTACCGTACGCGACAGTGCTATTTGCATATCCTGACTATTAGGCTCGACATCTGCCTGTTGATATTGTTTCAATCTTTGTATGAGGATTGCCGGGTCGATAAACATGGGCATATGCGTAGGCGTGGAAAGCAACGGCAGACGGGGTTTGTTGCTTTCAAGCATATCTAAGGTATGACATAGTAATTGCCTGTGCACGCGGTGCTCTATTTGTTTATTTCTTTTTTTTCGGATGGTAAGCGATTGTAAATTGCAGAATCCCCAATGTCCTCGTTGTACTTCATCTTTCTGCACCATTTTCTCGTGCAGGACTTTCAGCTCTTTCCCTTCTTCAGGGAAGCGTCTGATTAGTAACTTTGAATAGTCGACAAGGAAAGTTGCCATCATATCGTCCAATATACCGGTGCGGGAATTTCCACCGCTTAGAATTAGTTTATAGGCACGTTGAAAAATGGGCGTCCATTGGGGGACTTGCCCGGCTTCCAGTTGGTCGTCCCATTGTATCAGCGAACTGATAAATTGTTCGAAGTGATACACTTCGTTTACTTCCAACACTTGGCTGGCTAAAAATATCAGGTCTTCGGTAGAGGTGATTTCCGGTATCCGGTTCTCTTCGCTGATGATGGGCGGGATAGGCTCATAGGATTCACTGATAAAGGAAGCATTGTTGGTTGTCGGGTTTGCAGGGGTGATGTCAGAGGAGCTACCTTCCAGATAAGGTTTCAATTCTTGTTTGATGCCGGTCAACATGGTATCTACATAAACGGAAAGGGCTTCTTTCAATGTTGCCGATTCTGTGTCTCCGTAGGTCTGAATCAGTTTTACTATTTTACTTTGGATAGATTCTTCACGGCTCATTAGCCCTTGTGCGGCGGCACAGCAGATGGCGTCGCGGTATTCTTTTCTTTCTTTCGCCAGCTTGTTGAGGATGGCCAATGTATTTTGATGGACTGCCTTTACGTCCGAAGCAAACAGGACGGAAGTCTGGTTCAGAAATTCTTCTGTCGGGAATTGGGGGTGACTGCACAGGTTCTTCAGCAATTTGAGTATGATATTTGTCGGACGGCTGTGGGGGCACGACAGGACGGCAAATAGTTCCGGTTGTAACTCCAATTGTTCCTCTACGCTGGGAGCGAGTGCTTCGAACATGCCGGCAAACCAACTGCACAGGTTTTTATTCATGTTCCGGTTGACGGCAAGCAGGGATTCTTTCAGTACGCGCATACGGTTCAGCAGTCCATTTTCGATGAGGTATCTGTAGGGATAGTAGGGGGAACCGCCATTTCGGTTATCCATCCAGTTTTGTCCACAGTCGTATTCAAAGAGGTACCAAATGTGCTCTTTCAATGTAATTTCCCATTTTTGCAATATGCTGGTGTTGTTAATATAGTTCACCAGATAGCCTACTATGGTCTGTGGTGTTGGGCTGACAGTGAGAATTCCCTGTTCCAACCAGTCCATTAGTATCTCATAATCCATATTATAGAAGCCGCGGGAATCTTTTCCTTCACCTTCTTTGAAGAAGGTATTCAGCCAGGAAGGGATGTGCCACGAAATCAATTCATTCAGTCGTTCGACATTTATCCCCCAATAGTATTTACTATATTCTTTCTGAGAATAGATGACGAAGGCGGTAAGGTTGAGGATACGATGTTGTTCGGGAGTGGCGCGTGTACCGTATGTGTTTGGCTCTAGCTGGACAAACTTATTATAATGCTCTTCCTGTTTGTTGAGGCAGGGGACAAGGCTTTTGCGTTCTTCCGGAGTCAGTCCTTGTAGAAAGGGGATGATGGCATCACCCTGTTGTTTTTCTACTATTTCGTTGAAGCGTTCTTCTATGGTCATAATCGTAGGGATTTTTAGAGGTTGTTCAGTGCAGTTGTCACTTTCTTCAGGTTGCTGCTTGCCGTCCACTCCTGCAGGCGTTGGCGGAGTTGTTCGTCCGTAACTTTACTGTGGTTGTTGGACAGCAGTTCGAGGTGGAGTTCGAGTAGCTGTTTGAGTCCGGTGACGGGTTTGTCGGGCAATCCACAGATAAATACGGTGAGCAGTTCTTCCAGTTGGCGGTTGTGGAAGTTGCTTCGCTTGTACATGCTTTCGTACACTTGTGTGGTGAAGCGTTTCAGCGGTGCAAGTTCCATGCAGACAAGGCGGGCGAGGATTTCTCCTACACGGCGGTTGTTTATTCTTCCGGCAGTGAGCCCTTCCACCCATAATTCTGCTGCATAGGAACGCACTGTTTTGTCAGCAAAGAGCAGTGAGCCGCCTAGTAACAGCAAACTCATTTCCCTGAGCGGGCAATGGAAGGAGAGAAGCATGCGCAGAGTGTGGGCAATGCTGCGTTTGCTGTCTTCCTGTGGAGTGCCGAAAGACATATAGCAGGTGATGATTTGTGCGATTAACGGCTCCGGACGGTTGGGAAAGCAGCATAGCAGCGGTTCCATGTAGCGGGAATCATCCATGTTGTATTTACTGTTGATAATCAGATGTTCCTGCCATAATTGATGGCTGTTTCGCTCGGCATATTCGTGCCATTTGTAGAACTCCAGTTGCAAGTGTTTGTCTGTCTCGTATGCATTCTCTTTCGGTTTCGGTTCTTTCCATCCGTAATCCCCTGACAGATAATTGTGGGGTAATGTGTTACAGGAGAAGGATTTGAATGCTTTGAATTCTGTTTCCGGGCTTTTTACCAGTCCGGCCGTTATCCACGCGGGCTGATGGTTGTAGGGCGATTCGGGTTGAGTGTCTTCATCCATCAGGAAGAGGAAAAGATGCAGGTACTCGTCTTTCAATAATTGTAGGGCAGTGGCGACGGCTTCTTCTTTGTCTTCCATGGCACAGCGGGCGATAGCCAGTTGGAAATCCCATGTATTGGGCTTTGTGCCTGCTTTCTGATAGGCGGCAAGCCGCTGTATAAGTTCTGTAGCCTGTATGTATACCGGAGTGTGGGTCGGAGCAGAAAGCAGGGGAAGCGTATTGCCGTCTTTGATTCGGCAGATGACGTCTATCCATAGCTTTTTGAAAGGGATAAAGCAGGTTGCGTTACTGTAACCCGGTTTCCAGTCGGCAAGCCGTTTGAAGGCGCGTTCGTCATAAGCGCCCCTGTTTGAATCTATTCCTTTTAGCTTTTCTTCCAGGCGGGTGAACATATTGCGCAGGAATCCCTGGGGAGTAGTGTCTGCCTGTGCCCATAAACGTTGGTACTCCAGCAGGAAGGTGGCAAGAAGGTCTTCGTAGGGCATCCAACTGCTGGCTACGATGTTCGCTGCCCGTTGGAATATGGGCTCCATCCGACTGAAATCTTCTTCGTCCAGTTGGGGATGGAAAGCGATGATGGCCGCAATCGTGGTGTCCGTCTCCCAGCTCTCTTCCATGTCGAACAAGCGGCTGAGCTGGAACAGGAAATCTTCTTTGTTGGCAGGATACGGGATGCGGTTGTCTTCCCGGCAAATGCGGAGGGCTTCCATAGTGGGTTCTCCAGAAAGAGAGTCTGTGGAAGGGTGGTCTGTGGTTGCCACGTTTGATGCTGTATTTGTTGCTTCAGCATTGATTGTTTCCGGATTGCTAGCTCCGGTATTAGCTGTTTTTGTATTGTTTGGCTTGTTTGTGGATTGTGCATTGAAAGTAGCGATAATTGCTTGCACGCTTTGAAACATTTCAGATTGATAAGCTTGCAGCGTTTCTTGAAGAACAGATGAGGAAGCGTCACCATATTTTGAGATAAAGCCGGCAGCTTTCTTTTGCAGGCTTTCGTCTTTCTTCAGGAATAACTGGCAGAGGGTGATGCAGCATGTTTCTCTCATTTCGGGGTGCTGCGCGGCGATTTTCTCGAAGATGGCATGAATGGTGAGCAGCGAGTTTTTGGGGCTCGAAAAGAAAAGAGTGGTTGCCCGTTCTACGAACTCCTGATAGCAGAATCCTTTTTCAGCCGCAATCTTCTTGAATTGTTGCAGCATTACATTTACCGGTTTTGTGTAGGAAGAGGTGAATACTTGCATCATCTCTTCTTGCAAGGATAACAGTTCGTCGGTGGTGGGTTGCAACGTCTCGAAGAATCCGGCAAACCATCCTGCCATGTCTTTCTTAAAGTTCCGGTGGAATGTGGCGAGTGTTTCTTTCAGTAAACGGTTTCTGTCCATATGCCCGTCAAGGGAGAAACGGTAGAGAGCGGTGCTGATACTTTCGTCCCGTGTCGTGATTCCTTCTTTGTAGGCGTTCTTGGCGCTCTCGTCCTGATAACTGACGGAGGAGTCGTGTTCAAAAATAGCCCATATATGTTCTTTCAGTATGATGTCGCGTTTGAGTAACAAATTGCTGTCGAAAGAATCCTTCTTTTTCGGGTCACCAGTTGCTATACGGATACATCCGGGGAGTACGTGTGCAATACGGCTCGGAGCAAGTTCCTTGAGATACCCCATATCCATGAGTGATATGAGCTCTTCGTAGCCAAGACCGAAATTGTTCCAGCTTTTGTCATCGTTGATAAAGTCTGTGAGCCAGGTGGGGCAATAGAGTGGAAGTAGTTTGCATATCAGGTCGAAGTTTATATTGTATGCCATATCCATTTCTTTCTTGTTGGCACATACGAATTGGACGGCCGCCAGGAAACGCGCCCTGTCATGGCTGCAAAACGTCTGACTGCTGAAACCTGAAAACTTGCCTTTTATCCATTGTAAGTCCCGTATGACGGGTAGTAACTTGCGCCGCTCTTTCATCGGGAGTTCCAATAATTTCTTGATAAAAGGAATCAATACTTTTTCCTCTTTCTCCGGAGTATCTTTGTAAGCCTTGGACAGCTTCTCCAATTCATGTTTTAATTCTTCCATTGTGCTGATTTCTTTACTGCTAAAATGTGTTTGCAAGCTCCCCGTTCGCCTTGGTTACTGCTGAACCAGGTACAAGTACAACGCTCTTTTTCGTTCTCTCTGTCTAAAATGACGGTATGTCTTACTCCGCCGCTGCCTGCGATACGGGCTTCCACCCGGTTTCCGTCATTGGATATAACTTCGACTTTCCCTTCTTCCAGGAGTTTCTCCGCAGCTATCATCCGGGGATTGAGACTCATAATCCGTTCGGTCTTGAAAGGCAGACGGCGATAAAAGAAACTGTTTTCATCCAAATCGAACCCCAGCAGTCCCATAGCCGCCAATCGTGCCGAAAGGGAATCCACCCTATCCAGGTCGATATGTTCCTCAATAGCAAAAAGAGTAGGATTGAACTGTTGATTGGCATAGCTGTATTTGTCCATGGCTTCTATCCATCTTTCCGGAATGTCTTCGAGCAGGGCATCCAAAGCGGCTCCTTCTCCGGAGAAACCGCGCCAGCATTCCCGCGATAGAGAAAGGCTGAAACGAACCGGGCCGAAGTAGAGTTGCCAGGTGGTCGATTGCATGGTGGGGTGGACAAAGACTCTTAACTCGTCAGCGAACGGAAGTAAAGGCTCAAGCAACCGCAAGCGATGAAGTCCGCCGATACATACGGAATTCAGACTTTTCACCGGTGAAAAGGCGGGTTTTTGACCGCGGACTACTAAATAATAGTCGCATTTTACGGTACTTTTTGGTAGAGTCTGAAAGAGTTGCAAAGTCTGTATGCGGTTGAAAGAATAGAGCCGTTCGGCTGCGGATTGATAGATTTGTACCGTAGTCAGTCCCTTTATCCATTTCACGGGGAGAGGAACTTTGCGTTCTATCACTTTCTCACCTTTATTATATAGTCCCACTTCTTTCGGGCCGACCGACATCACCACTTTCTCTTGCCTGCTGATACCCCCTAAAGCGGAAATCATCCCTGCATTGAAGTCTACATTCGTTGTTCCATTCTCCAGAAATTCCCCGTCGTGCCCATCGGGGAGCACATCGACTCTGGCATATACGCCTGCACAGTTGGAAAAGCCTTCAAAGCGCAGACGGTTGTTGCCTGCTGTCACAATCGGGTCTTTCAGCATCGAAAGTTGGGCAGGTGTCAGATTAAAACTGGACTGCACTACGTTGGATAAGGCTATGAGACAGCGTGCTGTCATATAAGGTTGTGTCAACTTCCCCCAGAAGAAACAGGGAGCGTCTTTTTTCTCAATTTCGCTGTATTTGGCGAGGAATAGTTCGTCCTGGTCGGCAGAGCGTTGCAATGCGGAAGGAGCGGCATATTGATAAGAGATTGTATCAGCCATAGTTGAATAAATAGGTATTTGGTTGCTTATTGCCCAAATATAGAAATTTATTTCTTGTAAGGAAAGAAGTTATGCGGGAATTATCTTACTCAAACGCTGAAAAAGAAGAAACTTTCAAGAAATGAGCCTGTTATGGATTGTTATAAACAGGTATTAAAAATAATTCTTTATATCCTGATACCATTATTTACACATAAAACAATTATTCTTTATAACTATTCTTAAATCCTGTGTCTCATATTGCAATAAAGTAATACTTTTGTTCCTATAAAAATGTTTTGGCGACATAATCTAAATAAGTCTTATGAATTTTAAAATATAAGGTACAGCTGTTTGTGAAAATCGCTAATATTGTTTGTTTTGTTTGTGTTATCCCATTT